>JGI24705J35276_12238632_pt1 | contig 30918 bp, 25 predicted proteins | sample TergutNt197P4_FD_35276 | JGI IMG/M metagenome (IMG submission 35276) | reverse complement strand
TTAAGAACAGCCTACATTGCATTGAGTGCTGAAGTTAAAGCTATTGTAGACGAGAATACTGCCATGGCTGGCATTGATGCAGTTATTGAAAATTTGACTCAAGCGTTAGAAAATGAAGTTGAAACATTTATGAGCAGTGGAAATTTTGACTTGATGTATGCAATTGCAACTCATCCAGAAAGTTACAGTGATGCTAGTGATCTTGAATACTTACTTCCATTGCAAGATGCTTATACCGAGTTGAGTCCTGCTGCAAAAGGAATCGTTAATTTTGAAGTAATAGTTGATGCAACCGAAGAAGATCCTGCATTTACCGTTGCTGATGTGATGAGTCGACTTGATGATTTGATTACTGTTCTACGAGGTGAGTAAATTCTACATACTTTCAAATAAAAAACAGGCGCTTGAAAATCGGGCGCTTGTTTTTTTGTGCGAAAGATAAAATATAGTATAATTTTCCATTTTTCTAACTAAACTATGTATTGCTGGTAAGAAAAAATATAAATGATAAATTAGTATAATTTCCCGTTTTTCTGACTAACCAATAGCAACTCAATATAAAGAAAGTAATAAAGGTAGTATAATTTTCCATTTTTCAGATAAAACTACTACTATATCAAAAAAAGGAGGAAAAATGAAAAAACTTGTCAAACTCTCAAGCCTTGTACTTGTGTTGGCAATCGCAATCGTCGCGCTTTCTGCTTGCGGCGGTAACGGGGGGAACGCGACCGAGCTTGATTTAAGTCACGTAGACGTAATTACTTACAGCGGAGATGTTCCAAGCGCTAAGCTTACCGGAACCGCTGTCGGCGGTAACAAAGTCAGCATGGTTGACGGCAGACTGCGTGTTGATGTAGCGGCGGACGTCGATGACATCGAGTTCGACCTTGCAAAGTTCTTTACACAGGCGAAGTACTCCAAGTTCCGCGGCGCAAACTTTAACTTTACACGTTCTGACGTTGCTATCCCAGGCGGAACAGGCTTGCTTGTAAAGGGTAACGCTTGGGTTGAAACCGCTGCCGGCAGTGCCGCAGACCGTCTTTACAAACCTGCCGGTTTTGAAAACGATGCTACTGTAACCGCTCGCACCAAAGCCCAAATTTCAGCTTTGGAAAACGGCGATGCGCGGATGTACATCCTTACAAAAAATCTTACGCAGGATAAATACCTTGTTTATATCGATGCCGCAACAACAAGCCATCTTGCGACCGGTTTAACCGCAGTTGACTTTGTATTCAACGGCGACAACGGAATGACTTCAACGCTTAAGGTAACAGTTTACAAAGCAGCTCCAACTCTGTAGACATAAGGTGAACATGAAAAAGTCTGTACAATGTACGGACTTTTTGGTATATTTAAACGTGAGAAATGCCTGGAGACTTGTCACTTTATTGAAAGCCAGAAAACTGAAAATAGCTGCGGCGGAAAGCTGCACCGGTGGGCTTTTTTTGGCGGCTTTGGTGGGCGTGCCGGGGGCATCGGCGGTTGTGGAAGGCGGCGCGGTTGTTTATTCCAACTCCGCTAAGGTAAGGTTAGCCGGCGTGTCTGCCGCGGTTATCGATAAGTTCGGAAGCATAAGCCATGAAACTGCGGCAGAACTTGCCCAAGGTGCGGCGCGCATAACAAACGCAGATATAGGGGTTGGCATTACGGGATACGCTGACGGGGAGCGGGGCGGAGAAATTATTTTCGGCTTTTATTTCGGGAAAAAGGTTTTGTTGAGTGATGAAAATATCCGTGTACAGGATGAAAGAGTTTTCGTCCATGCAAAGAATTTTCGCATGCACGGGGGGAGGAGTATCGGGCGCGGTCATGTAATTAAAACAGCGGTAAATTTTGCAATTAATGAGCTTATAAGGATACTTAAGTTTAAAGTCGGTGCGCTTGCCGGTAAGTTTCTTCCGCCGCAAATCGGACATGCAAAATTAATTTTAGATGCGGCGGAACTTAGTGAAACGTTGTATGTCGTGTTGGCGGAAAGACCGGAAAAAAGCGCGGAACTTTGCAATGCAAGCGGTATTCCCGCGATGGATGCGGTGCTTCGCCTTGAATGGATGAAAACTTTTTTTGCGCACAAAAAACACATCAAATTTCTTTATATGGACGAAAGCGGAATTCCGCCGATGCCGCACGGAACGCGCGAGTGGAGTGCGCAGTTTAAAAAACTTATTCCGGAAAAAATTGATGCGAAGTTTTTCGGCGAGGAGGCTTACTTTGATATGAACGAAAAGTATTTTCCGGAAAGTGCTGCCGTGCTTATCAAACGCGGTATCGACAGCCCGGAAATCAGCGCCAGCCAAATTCGAAGCAGTCCATGTGATAATTTGGACTACCTTATACCGCCGGCTCGCGGATTCTTTGAAAATTATTGTAAAAAAGAAGTTAAACGATAAAATGAACACTATAAGCACAAAAAAGTTCAATGCCTTAAGCGAAATCAACAGGATAACGCGGTTCATAAAAAAGTTTTTTTCGGACCGCCCCCAAATTAACGGCGCAATTATCGGCATAAGCGGAGGCAAAGACAGCACGGTTGCGGCGGCGTTGTGTGTGAAAGCACTTGGACCGGACTTTGTGCACGGACTTTTGCTGCCCGCTGGTGCTCAGGCGGATATTCACGACTCTTATAAGGTGTGCGAACTTCTTGAGATTAAATATGCCGAAATAAACATCAAAAAAGCTGTGGATGAACTTGAAAGCGCGGTTTTGCAAGTAACCAACAGCAATCCGCCGCCTTACGCAGTGCCACCGCGCATACGCATGACTTGCCTTTATGCGGCAGCCGCTGTCAAAGGTTTGCTGGTGACGTGCACTTCCAATTTGTCTGAACTTACCGTCGGCTATGCGACGAAGTGGGGCGATAACGTAGGCGATTTCGCGCCAATTGCGCACCTTACTAAATCGGAAGTTGTAAAAGTCGGACTTGCGCTTGGGTTGCCAGAAGCGCTTATTAATAAGACTCCGACGGACGGGCTGACTGGGAAAAACGACGAACAGAATTTTGGGTTTACCTATGAAGAGCTTGATAAATACATTAAAGGCGGCAAAGTCAGTGCCGAAGTAAAAGCTAAAATCGAAAAAAGAATAGGACAGAACAAGCACAAAACGTTTGCGGTGCGGTCTCTTTAGATTGGTCTTGTCAACGTAAGTGTAATTATTACATTATTAGGTCAATGGTCATTGGTAATTAGTTATTAATAAATAATGTAATAAATAATCGCTTGCATTGTATTTTGATTTGTGTTAATCCATTGCATGGATAATAATATTTTTTCAAAGCGGTTGGTTGAAATCATGAAAAGCAGGAATTTGAACCAGCTTCATATTGCGAATGCTCTTGGCATCCGGCAAAGCCAAATTTCGAATTGGATTAACGGGAAAACTTTTCCGACATACCGTTCGTTGGTGCTGTTTCACGAGAAACTAAAAATTCCTTATGAGGATTTGTTCTGATTAGTAATGACGAATGACTATTGACGATTGAGTGCAGAGTCGCGTAGCGCAGCGAAATAGTAGCACAAGCGTAATGACTAATTAATGATTGATTGGTATTTTCTGTGGCAGAAATGTCTTTGTTGCCCGTGGCGGGAGCTGATGCAACTGATAGATTTTTCTGTTATCCTTTATAAGTTTTTGTTGCCAGTGCACCCTAACTATAGGAAATGGAAATATTTAAATGGATGCAGAGTTATTTAACGTCAAGTTTGTTAACGTCAAGTTACTATTGACTATTAACTATTAATGAGAGAATTAAGTTATCGGTTGAAAGGATTTATCTATTTAACAATAATTAGTCATTAGTCATTAGTAAATAGAAATTAACAAAAGTCAAAAGTTTGTCATACATTCGGCTAATTTGAAAAACCCGTTGTATAATAGTTGTATGAACGAAAGTTTTGTATTTTATAAAAGTTGGATAGATGTCATAGATGTCTTGGAAGAACTGCCGGATGGTCTCCTGTTGGAAGCGCAGGATGCAATTATAAGCTGCGGGATAACCGGCCAAATGCCTGAGCATCTTTGCCGCAGCGGTGAAAAACGGTAAAAAAGGCGGTCGTCCTGCAAAAGACCTTGCCGAAAAAGAAAAACCCAGCCATAACCCAGAAAAATCAAAACCTAACCTTAATGAGAAATGAGAATGTAAATGTATATGAGAATGAGAAAAATTTTAATTACACAAACAAGCCGCTCAACAAGCCACCGCCTAACGCGCGGTATGGTGAATTGAAATGACTATTGACTACTTACTAATGACTAAATAATGAAAAATTTAATAAACCGATCTATACACACTACTATCACTTCGTTCATCAGGCATTAATTAGTCAATAAAAATACCAGTTGACTTCCCTCGACTCCTATGTGATATTAAAATATGGAAACAAAACCGCCGAAAAAAAATCAGAACAGCACGGAACAAAAAGTCATTGCCCTTATCGCGAAACAACTTGGGAAGCCGGCAAACACAATAAAGCAAACCGATCGCATTGTCGAGGACATCGGGGCGGACAGCCTTGACGTTGTGGAGATGTTAACTAATATTGAAGACACTTACGGAGTTCAAATTCCGGATGATGATGCAGCGGCATTGAAAACGATTGGAGATGTGGCAAAATATTTGGACAGGCAGCAAGCGTAAAATTTAATGACAAATGACAAATGACAATGGCCAATTACTGACTAATGAGCGTAGCGCGGTTTCGCGTAGCGATGAAAGAATCGAAAGTAGTCCATTAGGGCGTAAGGAAGCGAAACCTTTTTTACAAACTAAAGAAGTTAAAACTTTCCCGTCGCAAGATGAGCTTGGAAAGATGGACAACGAAACCTTGCGAAAAACCTTAATGACCTTGCCGGGAGTCGGTCGAAAGCAAGCAAAGCACAATTTACAAAATTTTATACTTAACCGAAATAATCAGAGCAGAGCTGCTGCCTAAATCCGACTACAAATTATACAAAACCACTAAGGGAACTTGTTCTACTAAAGCTGAAAAAAAATTGTAGAGTTTTGCGGACACACCATGATCTCGTAATGAATTGTGCGAGTTCTTAAAACTAGGCAAAATGCACTCACAGAAGACATACCTAAATACCACTTGTCAAAAGCGGTAAACTAAATTTTTGTTTATAGATTAAGTTCTATGACACCCTATTTTTCGCCTTTCTAATCCTTCTCCTAATTCTTCGTATTTTATTATCTTTTGATGGAGTGTCTAAGATTTCACATTCAACCGTATTGCTTTTTATGACGGATGTTTCATCGCCAACTGGAATATGTAGTTCTGCAGTATTTGTAATTTTTCTACCCATGATATTACTCCTTTAAATTTATGAGAAGCGCGTTCTCATTTAATTTATTGTACGATCGTGATACTTGCAGTGTTATTTATATCATTCGCATTTTCTATCCTTATTCCATAATATGAACTAGAAAGCAAACTACATATGGCGGTCAACCGCTGTATGTGGTGGTATATTAACCATCGAAATATTAATAAAGGAGAAGTATTTATGAGTTTTTGCATGGGTTGTGAAGGTCACAACGAACACGGCATAGACAGAAGTATGTGCAGTCCGAATCCAAAGCACGAGCATTTTGAAAGAGATGTTGCGACATGGAAGACGGTCCGTCACTATGATATTCGTTCGTATGACACGGTTAAGCCTGTTTGTACGGAAGGTTTAAGACACGAAAATTTCGAAAATCGTATGGGCGGCAATGAATGTCGAAATGAATTTGAGCAAGTAGAAAATCGTGAGTGGGAGAATGAACAGTGTAGACATGAGCATTGGGGAAATCGTTGTCGCGGTTGTAGATGCAGGCGCAGATATTTTTTTTAATAAACTAACTGTTTCAAAAAAAACTGCGACTAGCCATGTTGCAGTTTTTTGCATATTCTGAAATAGAGCAATGCTTCTTTATACATATGTTCCCTTGATTTAGGAGCATATGTAAAAGGAGGTTTTAATAATATGGAAAACTTGCTTAAGCAAAACAAGTATGACAGAGTTTTGATGTGTTGTGTTTATGGTGCTGATTTACTAATGGCTATAATCTTCATGTTTACAATATGGCATGTCCACAGTCATTCCCGTCTGCAAACATTTTTTATTGCATATTTCAGTTTTTTTTGTGGTTCGAAATTTGTTATCGACAGTCTGCTGATTCGCGGGGCGCTGTCAAACAAGGTAAGTTTTTTGAGAATGTATTTATTACTCGCTTTTATTATAATTGAAATTTCAATAATGGTTGTGAATTGTTTTTATTATAGTCTTAGCGTGGGAGATTTTTGGTCTGATGGATACATTTTTATGATCTTCTATTTTGTGATGATTATAACATGTTTGAGAAGATATCGTTTCCTTCGTGATCTAAAAAAAGAAATAGTTACACAAACGGAGGGGCTTGTATGAATCAAGAAGTAATCATCGCCCTAGCTGCCATAGTATCCGGTGGTGGTTTAACTGCTTTGCTTAGTAAAATATTTGAACGAAAGAAACAAAAGCAAGAAACGAAAGATAAGCACATCGATGACAGGATAGCTGCGTGGCAAAAAATATCAGATAGAAATGAAGGGCGTCTTGAACAATTGGAGAAAAAGATTGAGATATACGATAAACAGATTAAACTACTGGAACGCTATATTCTTTTACTTGAACAGGTTATGATAAAAGCAGTTCCGCCGCTAGAAATTCCAGAAAGACCGAAAGAATTGCAGCTTTAATCAATAATACGCACCAACAATGTGCAAGGCGCGAAGTCTTGCATATACATAATCCGAAAGATGGCGACCAAAGGTATCATAACTGTGAGTTGCGAGAAGTGGGTCATTTCTGTCGGGTTGAATAACAAGAAGACTATGACCGAAATTTATTCCATCAAATGACAGTTGAATTATGTCACCGGCCTCAATTTGATTTAGCTCAACCTCAATTGCACTCGGACCGCGGTGAGATTTATTATTAACTAAAAAATTATATAAGAACTGAACACCTGAAAATGCAGCTGACCGGCTATTTAAGCTATGAAAATACCAACCGTATTGCGAAATATTCATAGGCATGCCTCCGGCAACTAAGCATTGACTTATGAAGTTTGTACAATCACCTCCCATGTATGAGAAATCATAGTATTTGGGATTGCGAGAGTATGCCCACTGGCGAGCATATTCGACTGAGGAGATGCGGTTATAGTTTATCAAGTTCATCAGTATTCCATATGATTCATAGACTAATAATGATGCTGTTTGTTGTGGCAGAATTAACGAAGGAGAACACTACTATGGATATAAACGAAAAGATTTCAGAGCTATTAAGAAAAGACGCTTTGTATAAAGAACATCCCCGAAGAAATTACTTTGCCCAATGCTGTTGTAATACTTGCCGCAGATATAAACTATGCTGCGAAAAATGTATATGGCCATATCGCCCATATGTTCCGGATCCCGGCAAAGTGACAAAACAGTATGAAGGAGATAATTACGAACCAGAAATTACTATTGATGGATAAAAAAGTGGGCAATATTTTCGCTAATGCAATGTATAGAATGGAGGGTTTGATTTATATACCTGTTCAGTTATAAACGATATGTAATGATGCAATATGTATCGAGGTTGCTGGTTTCCCGGCAATTCCTTAATGGGAAAAAAGGAACAGCTGGGAGAGATAAAACAACAAAATCTTTCCAATTCACTATATGAAAGCTAAACAGAATTGAACACAATATTTAGCCTGTATGGGCATCTAAAATAACATTATTTTGGCGATTTCAATAGAATGAAATAGCCAAAGGAGATTGTTATGTACATAAAAAAATGGGATCACTGTCCCTATTGCTCATATTCACCGTGGGGTCCAAGAGACAGGGATTATTACTATCCGTGCAATTGTGAACGATGTAGAAGGCTCAGAAGGGAAGGCATGAAAGATCCACTTGGAGATTCACGAAGTGGAAATTTGTATTGCCGTTCATATAAAGACAAGATTGATTGTGTGCAATCAGTTAAAATTGATATAGGTAATCCTTTTAAAGATAGAATAAACTGTGTGCAACTTAATAATCAAAATTGTAACACTTCGAATTATTTTTACGATAATAGCAGTAGTCAACATCATGCATCACAACATCATACTGATTGCGAATGTCATAATTGTGAGTGCAATTGTGACTGTTCTGAATGTGTACCGTGTGAATGTGATAGTGATGAAACTTCTGCTTCTAAAACAACAGCAGAAGAGATTTTACAAAAAATTAAAAATATAGAAGAGGCCATGGCAAATGGCAGTGGCTCGCAAGGAGTGAAAGGCGACAAAGGTGATATTGGTCCAAAAGGAGAGAAGGGTGATAAGGGAGACAAAGGCGACACAGGGGCAGTTGGTCCTGCTGGTGCTGTGGGCGCTCAAGGACCGGGCGGTGGTGCAACCGGACCTAAGGGTGACAAAGGTGATCCAGGTGCGCAAGGCATTAAAGGCGATAAGGGGGATGTTGGAGCGACAGGACCAAAGGGCGATAAAGGAGACCAAGGAGATCCTGGTTCTGCCGGTGTAACTGGACCTAAAGGAGATAAAGGTGATACAGGGGCAACTGGTGCTAACGGTGCTGCAGGCGCAACAGGAGCACCGGGTAAATCCGCTTATCAAATAGCAGTAGAAAATGGTTTTACCGGAACTGAACCTCAATTTAATGCTTTGCTAAATTCATTAATTAGCGGTAGTACAACGCCTACCGGACCAACCGGGACTACAGGACCAACAGAGCCAACAACCCAGACTGATGAATGGGATATGACATATATCTATAATGGACCAAGTTCATTCAGTAATTATTACATAGCTCTTGAAGATTTTACGGGTTGGAATGGAACGCAAATTCTTGACGACAGTATTTATGACACTCAAGCAAACGCTGACAAGTATCAATTATGGGCAAACAACCCGGGCGACGGTTCAACTGCGTCGCCTACTTTTAACCAAGCAACTGCGTCACTAATTCCTTTCGATGGATTTGGAACTAATCCCGAGGTTGCGGGTGCAATTAAAGAGTGGGGATATGATTCGGGAGCAGGTCCAAACGGTTCAATATACATCACGGGAAGTACGCCGGGAGTCAAAATTCCGATGAAACTTATGAGATTAGAATAAAAGGAGGGACAGACGAAAATGGCTGACTTTAACGATGACGATATCAAGACATTGCATGGTGCTATTTTAGGACAAGAACTGGATCCCTCTAGTTTTATCAGCACAGGTCCGGTAGCAAAACGAACAGTACTAACAACAGAGGAAAAGATTGTTACGCGGATACTTAATGCAATAGACCAATACAACAATCAGACACTAGGTATGGTAGATGCATTTACGGGACGGTTCAATAACGTTGTCGGCTATGAGATTGAAGAGGATAAAGAGGCATATGAAGCGATAAAGCCTTTAGGCGGCAATATTTTGCAAGCTGTTGCCAAACTGAAAGGGAATCTTGAAACTCTACTAAAAACTGTTTCTAATTTGGGAGCAGGAACAGTTCAAGGAATTAATGTACTCGGGACATATGATTCGTATGATGATTTGGTTGCTGACCATCCAACAGGAGATATAAACGATTCTTATTTTGTTGGCGATGAACTTTATGTCTGGTCTGAAAACGATAACGATTGGAAAAATATAGGAAACATTCGCGGACCAAAGGGCGAAGACGGAACTTCGGTAACAATACTTGGAAGTTATGATGAATATGAAGATTTGGAATCTGAACATCCGACAGGCAGTAAAGGTGATTCGTATCTTGTTAACGGCAGTTTATATATCTGGTCGGAAAATGCGGAGTCATGGGTTGATGTTGGAAAAATCCGCGGTCCGCAAGGTGCAAAAGGAAATACAGGTCCAAGGGGTCCGCAAGGTAATGCCGGTGCGGTTGGACCAAGGGGTAACCCTGGTCCGGAAGGGCCTGATGGCCCGCAAGGCTCGCAAGGTCATCAAGGTAATCAGGGACCAAAAGGAGACCAAGGTGTGCCCGGTCCTGAAGGCTCACAAGGTCCCAAAGGAGATAAAGGTTCAAAGGGCGACAAGGGAGATACCGGCAAAGATGGAGCAGGAGTCACTATCAAGGGTTCCTTTGATTCATATGCGTTATTAAGTTCTGTAACTGGTTCTGTGGGTGATGCTTATATGATTGATGGTGACTTGTATGTTTGGAGTGAAAACGCACGGGATTGGATTAATGTCGGGAACATCAGAGGCCCGCGGGGCGATAAAGGTGACACCGGAGATAGGGGCGATAAAGGCGATAAGGGTGATGCAGGCGCAGCAGGTTCTAAAGGTGACAAAGGAGATAAAGGTGATAATGGTGACGAAGGTCCGATTGGTGCTGAAGGGCATCAAGGGCCAAAGGGAGATACCGGAGAAGCGGGTCCAACGGGACCAAAAGGCGACCGCGGAGATAATGCTCCAAATTCTCTGATAACTACTTCTGTCGCTGCTACAGACGGTTTTTCAACAGTATTAAGTATTGCATTGGCTTATAAGAATGCAGACATCTGTGCTCACTATGACATAAGTTCGTTTATTGATGCTCCTTCGGATTTCCCTGATGACACAGTGGAAGTTAATATCAGAACACGATATGAGAGCATGAAGGATGGAGATCCAATAGTCTTGGCTGTCTATCTTACTAACGGTATAAGAACATGGATTCGTCAGGCATCTGTAGCAAGCGGCACATGGACAACAAACTGGACACATCAATTTGACTTTATTCAATCTTCAGATAAAGCAGCCGGCGGCACTTGGTACAACTATAAAGGTAAACTTACCGCTAATACTGCAGTATGTACAATTACAAGTAACACGGAATTTTACAGCAATGGCAAAATTGTACACTATCAGATTGGATTAAACCTTAAAGCAGTAGCTCCGGCCGGTGCTGTTCTGGTCACAGGGATACCGACATCTTTGCGTCCTGTGATGACTATCACACTCCCATATTCTTCTGACCTTTCGGGCGAGTTTAACTTAAACGCTGATGGAACCATAACAGCTTGTATTGATATGGATGTAACTGTGCATGGCTATTACGCCTGCGGAACGTACTTTACTAAAGGGTACGAGCCGCCGATGGCGCCATAGGAAGGAGGGGAATCATGGCAGACGAATACATCAAAATACTTGGATATTACGATACTTACAGTGAACTTATAACGGCACATCCATCCGGTAGTGTCGCTGATTGTTATATTGTTGCCGGAGACTTGTACATTTGGGCGGCCAACATTGATATGTGGGTCAATACCGGAGAGATACGAGGACCGGAAGGAACGCAAGGTTCACAAGGTGAACCCGGTACAGAAGGGCCGATAGGTCAAACGGGGAGCAAAGGAGATAAAGGCGACAAAGGTGATAAAGGTGACACAGGTGACCAAGGACCGAAAGGAGACAAGGGTGATAAAGGTGATCCCGGGCAAGATGGACTTGGTATAAATATTAAGGGCAGATATGATTCACTTGATGATTTTTTGAGTGAGCATCCAACTGGTGAAGCAAATGATTCATACTTGGTTGAGGGTGAACTTTATGTTTGGTCTGAAAGCGAAAATGATTGGATAAATGCCGGTGGACTTAAAGGTGATAAAGGCGACAAAGGAGAAGCCGGAACAAGTGTAAACATCTTGGGATTTTATAACTCATATGAAGATTTGATTAACGAGCATGAACAAGGAAATCCAAACGACTCGTACCTTGTGAACGGAAATCTTTTTGTATGGCTTGAAGAAGACAAAGACTGGATAGATGTCGGAAACATTCGCGGACCAAAGGGTCTGGACGGAGTTTCTGTTGCAATACAAGGAAGTTACGACACACACGAAGAATTAACTGAAGCACATCCAATAGGCGGCAAGGGAGATTGCTATATTGTTGGCGGAGTTTTATATGCATGGTCGGAATCGTCGCAGAACTGGTTAGAAGCAGGAAACATCAAAGGCCCAAAAGGAGATAAAGGTGATATTGGTCCAGAAGGTCCGCAAGGGGTGATGGGAGAACAAGGACCAAAAGGCCGGCGCGGTCCAAAAGGGAACAAGGGCGACCAAGGAACAAGTGTCAGTGTGCTTGGTACATATGATTCATACGAAGATTTAATAGACGATCATCCAACAGGAAATGTTAACGATTCTTATTTAGTTGATGGTGAATTATATGTTTGGTCGGAAACTGAACAAGATTGGAAAAGTATAGGAAGCATCCGTGGGCCCAAAGGTGATAAGGGCGACACAGGAACAATCATTATTGGACCGATTATTGGTGCTGTGGAATCAGAAAACGACCTTGACCCTAATCCAGAGATACCTCCCAGTGGATTCTATATTATAAAGGGAGATCTCTACTATTGGGATATGGTAAATAATAAATGGGTTAACGTTGGGCCTGCTTCAAGAGAGCCTGATGAAAGTGTTGTAACCACAAATTCTTATACTTACATCCAAGAAGAACCTTCTAATGAATGGGTCATAGTTCATAACTTGAATTCGGACCATGTACAGGTTTCAGTTGTTAATGAAGCCGGAAACACGGTTCTTTGTGATGTCGATTATATAGATGACAATACAGTAACACTTAATTTTGCAAAGGCAATCTCAGGCAAGGCAACTGTTCGCCGTTAGAGTAACAAAAAAAAACTATTACTAATAAGATGGAATAGGTATTTTTAGTCATTTAAAAGGAGATAAATCATGGCTATTGAAATGCAAACCAATATGGTATTGGAGGCAAACCCAACCGAACCCAAACACGTTGTCCACATTGAATGGGTCGAAAACTACTTTACAAGTAAAATCAAAAAACCTGTTCGCGTAGCAAGCACGGGAGCTCTTGATGCAGAATACGACGATACAGAAAAAACTCTTACGCTTAAAGAGGACGGGAAACTTGAAATCGACGGCGTGGAAATGCGCGAAGGAGACAGGGTTCTTGTTATAGGACAAGATGACGGAACCGAGAATGGTATCTATGTTGTTGTTGATCCAGGCGATGATGATAAACCTGCTGTTCTTAAGCGTGCAGACGATTTTGATATTGACGATATCATTGAATCAGGATTAAGAATTGATATCGAAGAAGGTGATGAATTCTATGATACGACTTGGAAACTTACAACGCCTGATGGAAGCGACATTGTTGTTGGCACAACCGTTCTTAAGTTCCTGCAAGTCGTTAATATCCCACCTGAAACAAAATCAGCCGACACAATTGAAGGTGACGGTATTAAAACCACCTTTAAAATCACTCACAACTTGGGTACACTTGATGTCAAGGTTACGGTTGTTAATGCCACTACAGGTGAAACAGTATGGGTAGATGTACTGAGAGAAGATGAAAACTTTATAACAGTATCATTTGCGAAAGCACCTGCTGTCGGTCAAAATTACAGGGTAATTATTCACGGTTAAACTTTGTTTAAGCGTATTTAAAACGCCTTGCCCTACGATTTTTGGCAGGGCGTTTTGTTTGTTCATAAACTGATTTGGTAGGAGATTGTATGGAAATTTTATCAAGAGTTCATTTGCCAATAGAACCTGTCGATGATGATGAGGTTGTTCGGCTGCACGAAATAAACCAATTGGATGAAAAAGTTCAGAAATCTATTGATGGTCTTAATGAGGAAATTGCAAGTATTCCGCGGAATCTCAAGCCCGGCGAATCAACATTGACTGTTTCAATTATTCATCATGGTTTACTTTGGCAAGGTAAGATTATTGCGGGACAGGCACTTTCGGATTTAGTACTTGAAGCGGGTGAAAATGATATTTCTTTTGGAACAGAGAACCAGTGTGAAGACCCTGAAAAATATATTTGGGTTCGTATGAATTTCACAGAATGGATGGAAATTATTGACCCGTATACAGGGCATTCACGGAAAGATGGTCCGTCAATTTTTACAGGCGAGCCGTTTGTAAGAGTGGAGTGGATTTTAGACGAAAATGTAAAAACAATTAATGACGGCCCAAACAAGTGGGACGGAAACGCTGGTGCGTTTTGGATTATGGATACTGACGGTTGGTTCTATTGGGGCGAGCCGTTGGCTTGTAGTGAAAGTGAAACGGCAAGTATTGGTAAGATATTAAAAGAGATAAAACTTATAAAAAGAACTCCGCAAATACTTGATTATTATATCGATATACACATCGAGGCGATAAACAGAGATTTAAGTGACTTTAATAATTGGTTATTACCGGATATGATTGGCGATAAAAGTGCAGGAAGTTACAATCCAGGCGTGAGTGAGGAAATCAGACCGTTGTTTATTGCTTCTTCTGGCAGTAGTTTCGTCAGCAGCAGCGGTAGGGCAATTCAAATCAAGTCACCCATAGAACTTCCGCGCTTCGATGTCGATGACGGAAATCTTAACGGGCTTCCGTATTGTATTTTTATTTCAGACGATGTTTATTATGCGGCAGGTGAAAACGCCAAGGGTCAGTTGTGTAACGGCTACAATAAACCGATGGCACTGCCCGAGAAAATGATGTGGGATGCAAACACGCCTATTACATGTGCAAGTGTTCGTGATATGAAATGCGGGCGATATACAATCTGTATTCAAAAGACTGATGGCAGCTGGTGGGGAGCAGGTACATGTTTGGTGAACTCTGCTGTGACGGAAAGCTGTTATCCAGTGCGCCTTATGTGGAGTGAAACAGAATACTTCAATGATACAAATGTTTTGCAAATACAGATGTGCAGTTCAGGATTTTATATATGGAAAAACGATGGAATATTATATGGTACAAATCGTACGTATCTGACGTGGATAAATACAAGCGTAATTACCAATTATCCGGGTCAATGCGTGTGGGATAAAAATCCTACAACAGCTATTATTTATGCGTCAGAAATTACACAAATAGTTGAACACGAGGGGTTTACTTTCGTGCACAAAAAGGCCAACAATAAATGGTATCTGGGTAATTCGTCATCGGGTACGCTTCTGGCACCTCTTTCGGATATTGAAGGATTTGAAGCTGTCAACGGAAACGTAAAGATATTCAGTCTTTATAATAGTTATTACTATATTGATACTGACGGCGCAATGTGGGGTTGGGGAGCAATTGGCACTACCACGCTTGGTAACGGTCTTGTGCTTGACATTCCCGGGTTCGTAAAACTGATGTGGGATGAAACAATGCAAATGAACTATAACGATTTTAAAAAGATGGTCTTGGGATATAACGAAATCTATGTTTTGAAAAACGACGGTACGTGGTGGGCATTTGGAAGCAATAATAACGGACAGCTTTCAATAGGGAAGACATTGAACAACAATAAGTGTTTGCCTATGCAGGCGATGTGGGATAAGGATACTCCGATGACCGAGGACAACGTTGCAGATTTGCGCGTAGGTCTTAACCTTGCACGGTTTCAAAAGAAAGACGGTACATGGTGGTCAGTAGGTTGGAATTATCATTCAATGCTTGTTATAGGTACAACCGACACAACAGATAAAAACAAAGTATATCCGGCTCCCATGATTTGGGAATACGATTTAACCGAAGAAATTGTACCAAGGACGTTAACACTTGTTGATTCGCCGCGAGTTGACGGAAACTATATCATAGGTGACAATATTTTTCTTGGCGACGATAACACTTATTATTGCGGCGGAACAAATACGGGTCAGATGAGCATTGGGATTGATAAAAACTATCCAAATCCGATAATGATGATGTGGGACAGAAAAACCCCCATGACAACAGAGAATGTAGCCGAAATAAAATCTGGAACAACTTTCAAGTGTATCAAAAAACCGGACGGAAGTTGGTGGACTGTCGGCAAATCTTTATGTAACGAGAGTGAAACTTCTTTTTATCCGGTCAAAATGATGTGGGATGCAACTACGCAAATGACAAGCGACAACATGAAGAAAATGATACTGGTGGACACAGGCGGTTTTGTTTTAAAAAGTGATAATATTTGGTACGCTTGGGGTTCCGGATCGAATTATCGAAAATTTACAAGTGCTGCCGCAACAACTGCACCGTACTATCCTTTTCAAGTTAAGTGGAACGTATCAACTGTTATGACAGAAACATCCGTTAAGGAAATTTTCCCGGGTCCGTCATGCACTTATTTTTTAAAGTCATCAGATAATTTATGGTATATAGCAGGAGGAGGAAATGCCGCCTGTAACGGAGGGGCAAGCGCGTCAAATTATCCCGTAAATATGAAATGGAACAGTACAACAAATATAGATGGCAATACAAAAATAGTTTTTTCGACAACAAGAAATGTGTATTTAGTTAAACCAGACAGCTCTTGGTGGGCCGTTGGAGAAAAAATGAATGGTCAATTATGCGACGGAACATCTGGAATGACACCTGAAACGTATCCCGTTGCTATGCGCTGGTCGGCAACTACAACAGACACAATTAAATCTGTAAAAAAATATGTCGTGGGGACGGGTGCGGTGTATGTGCTTAAGACGGATAATAACTGGTACGGCTTTGGAGGAATCACCTCGGATATTCCCGTTCAAAAATCAGGGTTAACTCTTGACTATCCAGGTAAATTAATTTGGAACACTTCCACTCCAATGACCGAGAGCAACGCACCGGAACTAAGACCAAGAAGCGGATATCTTTTAATCCGCAAACCTGATAACAGTTGGTGGGGTGCAGGCAGTAACAAAAATAAAGAACTTAATTATTATGAAACAATAACGTCAAGTACCTATACGGTTCCTATGCAAATGTACTTCACTATATCACTTAAAGTTCCACCCGATGATTTACCCGAAGAAGAGGAAGTCACAAGTACCGAACCAATCTATGAATTCCCGCCCGCGCCAATGCCAGACACGTCCAAAACAGGCACAATTTATCTTAATGACGACCAAAGTATCAAGGTTAACGGTTTTACCGTGAGAATGAAAGAACTCCCAGAGATAGAGGGTGAATAATCTATGAAAATTTTATCACGAACGCATTTACAAGTCATTCCGACTGAAGACGACGAAGTTGCGCGTCTGTATGAGATTAATATGCTTGACGAAAAGCTCAAGCAATCTCTAATCGAAATTGGTGATGAGATTGGTGCGATTCCAAAAAATCCTAAACCCAGTGAAACAAGTTTAACCGTTACCGTTATTAAGTCTGAATGTGATGATCCAGAAAAGTTGGCATGGATTCGTTTGAACTTCACCGAATGGATGGACATTATCGACCAATACACTAATCATTCAAGGAAAGACGGACCGTCTATATTTACCGGCGAACCTTTTGCGAGGGTAGAGTGGACACTTGATGAAAGTGTTAAAACTATTGCTGATGGTCCAAACAAGTGGGACGGCGAACAAGGCGCGTTTTGGATAATGGATGCGGATGGTTGGTTCTATTGGGCTGAGCCGTTGTCTTGTAGTGAAAGCGAAACAGCAAGTATTGGCAAGGTCTTGAAAGAAGTAAAACTTATTAAGCAAACTTCACAGATATTAGATTATTACATTGACATTCATATTGAGGCGATAAACAGAGATTTGAGTAATTTTAACAACTGGCTTTTGCCTGATATGATAGGCAACAAAAGCGAGGGTTCGTATAATCCTGGCGTAAGTGAGGAAATCCGGTCTCTGTTTATATCAGGCGGCGTTATAGAAAACTCGGGAGGTTTAATAGAGATTCCCAAGTTTGGTGCGGTAAACGGTAATTTTATGGCGCCTGTTTTCTGTATTTATTACGATGAGAACGGTTATCTGTACGGCGGAGGTAAAAACACATATGGACATTTATGCAATGGCAGTGATACGCAATACCCTATTCCCGTAAAAATGTACTGGAGTGAAGGTGGTCCGCAGATTCATAAAGACGATATTAAAGATATTAAACATGGGCTTTATACATTATACTTTCTAAAAAAAGACGGAACATGGTGGGCATCAGGCTGTGGTATACCTAACAACATATTACCAACAAGCGGCTATCCGGTACAAATGATGTGGAGTGAAAATGAATACTTTGATGAAACAAATGTAAAAAAGCTTTTTATTAGTGATTACGGTGCCATAATTTTGAAAACGGATGGAGTATATTATGTAATTGGAAACAGCTATAGTCTCGGGGGAGCATATTTAACATCATCAAACTTTCCTGTTCCGTGCAAATGGCCAAAAGAAAAACCAGTTTCCGATGGCCCGCCGCCTCCACCACCCATAGAACCTGTCGAACCAGTTGACGAAAAAATATATGAGTCCGACATTAAAAACTTAGTTTTACTAAATAACAATTGTTTAATGCTTAGAGTCGATGATAATTTATGGTACGGGCGTGGCGACAATGCCAGCGGCTGTTTGTGCATCGGGAAAACTAGCGCATCGCCTGTTTCGGGTGGGACTCTTGTGCCAATGCGTTGGGACGAAAGTACTCAGATTGACGGAACAACAAACATTATAACACTTTTTAAATCAATCTTTCTTGTAAAAGATGACGGTTCAATGTGGGGTGCAGGTTCAAATTTTTCTAATGAGTTAACATCAACAAAAACTGGCGCGGCGACCTATCCTATCCCAATGATGTGGGACGCTGACACACAAATGAATTTTAACGACATCAAAAAAATCGAAGTCGGCGGCGAAGAGACCTATGTATTAAAAAACGATGGTACTTGGTGGGCATTCGGGGCAAATAGTTACGGGCAGCTTTCACGCGGTAAAGCAAACGGTGCAGCTAATTATTATCCTGAACCCGCGAAATGGGACGATGATAATCCAATGACCGAGCAAAATATTGCCGACCTGCGAGTAGGTTACAATTATGCCCGATTTCAAAAAAAGGACAGTACTTGGTGGGCGGCAGGGTACAATACTTATTCATATCTTGTTGACGGAACAAATGGTTTTGGTAATGAACGAAGACCGTACCCTGTCCCGATGCTTTGGATAGATGGCACGCAGGTAAAAGGCATTATTCAATCGGTTGGTGTGAGTGCCGAATTCCCTCCCGCACCAACTCCTGACAAGTCCAAAACATGCACACTTTATCTTAATGATGACCAAAGTATCAAGGTTGACGGGTTCACTCTGAAAATTAAAGAACTATGACATAATTATTTTCATAAAACATACTATGGAAATTTTATCACGCGTACATTTACCAATCGCACCAACGATGGATGACGAGGTTGCGCGGCTTTTTGAAATTAAAAAGTTAGAACAAAAACTTGACAGGGCAGGATTAACAGAATCATCCGAAAAAGTTATTAAACCAGGTGAAGCGATACTTACAATATCATTAAACGATAATGGAGTTGGCGGTTGCGAGGATTATGTTTGGGTTCGTATGAATTTTACCGAAAGAATGACTGTGATAGACCCATATACAAAAAATTCTTATTCCGAACTTCCGAAAATTTTTATCGGCATACCAAACGAACGGGTTGAATGGGTTCTAAGCGACAATCCGCTTTGGATAATGGATGATGACGGCTGGTTTTATTGGGGTGAAGCTGTTAAATGCGAAGATATAGAAAACATAACTGTCAATTCATTGCTAGAAAGCGTAAAACTTAAAAAAAGAACTGCACTTAACATAGATTATTGCATAGATGCTCACATAGAAACAATAAAGCGGGATTTGAGCAACTTTAACAAATGGATTTTGCCTGATTTAATCGGCGACAAAAGTGAAGGTTCTTATAACCCGGGGGTAAGTGATGAAATTAAGGAATTGCTTCATACTCCGTATAGTGATATTCAGGCTGTTCAGCCGCCGCCAGATGCAAAGGAGATACCTTTGTTTCCAAATAATACGGGTGTACTTCAGGCAAATATTTTAATTGGCTCGGATGGGGTTTATTATACTATAGGAAACAATCTATATGGCGAATTAAGTGTAGGTGATTATGTGGACAGAACAGTTCTTACTAAAATGTTGTGGGATGCCACAACACCGATGACGCGTGATAATGTCGTGGATATGCGTCTAGGTGCATTTTTTGCCTGTTTTAAAAAACCTGATGGAACTTGGTGGGGCGTTGGGGACAGGATTCCAAGTGCTACAACAAAAAGTGCATACCCTATTCAAATGCGTTGGAGTGCGACAGAATATATGGACGATACCAATGTTAAAAAAATGATTGCAGTTGACAATGGCGGATATGTTCTTGGTTTTGATAATAAATGGTATAGTTTTGGAAGTGCATCTTACAACACAAAAGCAGTAACAAGTTATCATCCAGCGGTCCTCCATACAACTGAAGGTATCGAAATGTCTGAAGATGATATAGAAAACTTTACCTGTGCTGATGGTTATGGGTTATTCTTTGTAAATAAATCTGAAAACTTATGGTACTCTATGTTTGGTAATTCTTACGGCGGTGGCTGTGTTGGATCGACAACTGAATCAAAATATGCACAAAAAATGATGTGGAGTGCGGATAATTACATTTCAGGTACGACAAAAGTTTTTAATACCAAGCAAGGAACGACATATTTATTGAAAGAAGATGGCACATGGTGGGCGGCTGGTAAAAATACGGTGCATAGTCTTGTATGTGACGGAACTACTACAGATCGTACTTTCCCGGTTCGCATGAAGTGGTCTGCTGCAGTTGGTGACGAAATGACTTCGGCGAATGTAAAAAAAACTGTTTTTAGTGGAAATGAGAATTGGATTTTGAAGTCTGATGGTTTTTGGTATGCCTTTGGTTACAATGCATTTGGTCAATTATCCGATGGCACGACAACAGGCACTACTACTAAATATCCAAAAAAGTGCAAGTGGGATGCGGATACATATATAACAGAAGAAAGTGCACCTATTGTTTATGTAAAGAATGCTTATGTACAAATAATAAAGCCAGATGGGAGTTTATGGTCGGTTGGGCAGGGTGCCAAGTATCTTCTTATGGATGGCACGGCACAGTATCGCACATATCCGGTTCAATCGATTTGGCTTGACGGGAAACCTATCTACACAAATGCACTAGCCTATGCAGTAGGTGAAATCACCCCAGAATTTCCTATGCCGCCCGAAGAAATTTCTACGAGTGAATTTTTGGGGATTAGCATTGATGGATTCACGCTGAAAAATAAAAAACCTTGAAATAAAAAACTTGCCGCAAGTGACAAGTTTTTTAAAAAGCAATAAAGTCTTACGCTTTTGTAATAGTGATTGTACTTGGTGATGTGCTGTCGTTCATTGTGACAGTGTCGCCATAATTCACCGGTACGGTTACGCCGTCTGGACCTACTAAATTAAACAGCAGCGTCCCTGTAGCAAACGTTCCTGTGGCTCCCGCTGGCCCTTGTGCACCTGTTGCGCCTGCTGGACCTTGTGGACCTGTCGCGCCGACATCGCCTTGCGCTCCTGTTGCTCCTTGTGGGCCAGTTGCGCCCGCCGGACCTGCATCGCCTGTTGCACCTTGTGTACCAGTTGGCCCTTGAATACCTTGAATACCTTGTACGCCTTGAGTGCCTGTTGGTCCCATCGGCCCTGTTGCACCCGTTACACCTTGCACACCTTGTACACCTTGCGGACCTTGAACTTGACCGACATCTTTCCACGAGTTAGTGGTTGTGTCCCAAATATAAAGGTCGGGGTCGATGATATAGTATTCGCCAGTTGTACCTGTCGGAACGGCAGATTGCAACGCGCCAAGATTTGGATACGTTCCTGCAATAGTTCCAACTGTTCCTGCAACACCTTGTACACCTTGGATACCCTGGATACCTTGTTGTCCTTGTTGTCCTTGACCGCCCGTGCCACCAGTTGCTCCCTGAGCTCCAGTTACACCTTGAGCACCTGTTGGCCCTTGTATGCCTTGGAGACCTTGAATGCCTTGAGGGCCGGTTGGTCCCATTAAACCGTCTGTGCCGGTTGGACCAATAGGACCTGTGGCGCCTGTCATAGTTGCAAAACCCGGTTTTCCTTGCGGACCCGTTGGTCCCGTTGGTCCTGTTACACCAGGAGAGCCTTGTGGTCCTCTGCAGCAACAACACTTTTTACTATTACAACTCATATCCTTACACTTGTTGCCGTGTGAATCGAATAAGCTTTCATTGTACATGTTTGAAAAATTCTCCTTTGGTTAGCTCTTAAGTAACCTATTTCATGCTATGGAAAGAAGGAGAAAAATGTTAATTTAGCTTTGTCGCAAAATACTCTCTGTTTTGTAAGTATTCTTTTGACTCAGGTTTTTCTTTGCCAGCCAACTCATTATATTGACTGGCTTTGGTAAACATCTGTAACTTGTCATAACAAACAGCAAGCTCAAGGGCGGGGATGTAGGCAGTGAAGTCTTTAAGAACAAAACCGATTGATTCTTTTTTGGGCAAATTGAGTGCAGTTTCAAACCAAGAAATTGCTGTCTTCAAGTCGCCTTTGTCTTTATAGTAATATCCAAGCAAACAACAGTTTTCGGCGCGGGGGGCATCATAGGCAAAACTTTTTTGTAATGCTTCAAATGCTTTGTCTTCTTCGCCAAGCATCTTATGGCATATTGCCAGACTATAGCATGAGGCAATGTTATCTTCTATCCAGCCTTTGCCTTCGGTTAGAAAAAAATTGAAAAATCTAATTGCCTCTTGGAACTTTCCATGATCCTTTAACTCTCTTGCATAATAGTATTTGCCGCGTGGCGACAGTGCGCCATCTTTTTGCAAAAGCCGTTCATAGATTTTAAGATTTCTGTCTGTTTGGACCTTGTGTGAATGCCTATGGTCAATACAGATATCAGAGTGTAGCATCGTGCCGTTAAGTCCGATATATTCATGTACCTCGTCTTGCCATTTATAATTTTTTTCTCGTTTGAAAAGCCGTCCTCTTGTTGAGTGGAAGGTAGGATTGTTATGTTCGTCAAAAGCTACATTATATTTCATAGTGACGATATCAAAGTTTGATGGTAAGTTATTCTTCAACAGTATGAGTTTTTCTCTGTTTTCTTTTGTTATCACATCGTCGGCATCAAGCCACATTATGTAATCCTTTGTAGCCAACGAGAATGAATAATTCCGGGCTTTTGCAAAATCATCAACCCATTTGAATTCATATATTTTTTTCGTATGCTTTCTTGCAATTCTTTTTGTAGAATCGGTTGAACCTGTGTCTACAATAATTATTTCATCTGCTATATCGTGAATACATTCAAGGCAACGATTTAAGACTGCTTCTTCATTTTTTACTATCATACATAAACTAATTGAAACCATATTCCTTTATATTCAGGCGACTTGTAGTTTGCGTGCATGTCGTAGTTTACTTTAATTTCATATAGTGGAGTAGAACCTGATAAATTCAGGTAATAACAAAGGAGGGTATATTTTGAGTTGGTATAGCGAAGAATTTTGTCGCGGAGATAAAAGTGTTCGTAAGGGATTAAAAGAGTTATCAGGCGCAATGCGTAATATAGAACATGGATTGTATGATATGGAGAATGGCTTCTGTCATGCGCAAAGGTTCTGCAACGATGGTCGTCAGAACAACTGTGGATGTCATAATCGTTATGAGAATGACTGCTGTTGCGGTGGTAACGACGATGATGACTTTGATTTTATATACCTTTAATAAAGGTGTAACTCTTATAATAATCCCCACAACGTAACGTAGGGATTATTATATAACTATCGCATTAAAGAAGGCGAAGATTACCGCCTTCTTAGTTATGAAAAATAGTATTATGAGTACTGCCTTTTAAATTGCGTGACAAAAGTGTGTTTTTACTGGATACTGATCAGATGAACTACGATACTATTTTAGCCAAGGAATTTAGCATAACCCCAACACACTCAAAGAATATAATTCAATTGATTGACGAGGGAAACACAATCCCATTTATTGCACGGTACAGAAAAGAGATGACCGGTGCTTGCGATGACCAAGTGCTGCGTAACTTTGCAGACAGGTTAGAGTATCTCCGTAAACTTGATGAACGCAAAGCAGTAGTATCAGCATCCATAACGGAGCAGGGTTTTATGACTCCTGAAATTGAAGTAGCATTAAACGCTGCACAAACGCTTACAGAGGTTGAAGATATTTACCGCCCATACAAACCAAAACGCAAAACTCGTGCTACTGTTGCCATCGCAAAGGGTCTACAGCCGCTTGCCGATTTGATCCTTAAGCAAAGGCCAGATATCAAAGACATCTTAAAAATTGCTGAAGAGTATATAAGCGAAGAAAAAGGTGTCGCAACCGCACGGGATGCTATAACAGGGGCAAAAGATATCATTGCTGAAGTAATTTCTGATAACGCGGAACTGAGGAAAATTATGCGCAACCAACTATGGGCACAAGGTGTTGTTTCAACAGCACTCATTCGCAATGATAAAACCAAAGATAAGGTAACGACATACGAGATGTACGATAATTTCAAAGAGCCAGTTAATAAAATTGTGTCGCACAGAATTCTGGCAATCAATCGCGCCGAAAAGGAAAACTGTCTTAAATGTATCATCGAAATTCCGGATGAAGTTCCACTTAATTCGATAAACTCTATGTTCGTACAGAATGCCCCTGCAAGTTATCTGGTCCGAGAAGCGGGCGAGGATTCATACACTCGATTGATAAAACCATCAATAGAAAATGAAGTCCGCGGCGAACTGTTTGAGAAGGCAAGTGAGCAAGCCATTAAGATGTTTGAAATTAATCTCAAACCCTTGTTGTTGCAGCCGCCTGTTAAGGGCAAGATTGTTCTCGGGCTTGACCCGGCATACAGAACAGGATGTAAAATCGCAGTTGTCGATGGCAACGGGAATGTGATTGACCGTTCAATTGTTTATTTCACTCAACCGCATAACAAAGTTGAAGAAGCCAAGAAAATAATTAAAGCACTTATTGAAAAACACAAAGTTGAAATCATCTCAATCGGTAATGGCACCGCAAGTAAAGAAAGTGAAATCTTTATCGCAGAATTCATCAAAGAAAACCCTAACTTCAAACTATCTTATATGGTTGTCAACGAAGCTGGGGCATCTGTTTACTCTGCATCGAAGTTGGGAGCAGAGGAGTTCCCTGATTTTGATGTGGCTCATCGAAGTGCGGTAAGTATAGCAAGACGATTGCAAGACCCACTTGCAGAGTTAATAAAAATCGATCCGAAATCCATTGGTGTTGGCCAGTATCAGCACGACATGCCGCAAGCGAGGTTGGATCAAGTTCTCTCCGGCGTTGTAGAAGATTGCGTCAACAGTGTCGGAATAGACCTGAACACTGCAAGTGCGGCATTACTTTCATTTGTTGCGGGGCTTAATGCAGGTATCGCCAAGAACATCGTTACGCATAGAGCAAGTATTGGCGGCTTTCAAACCCGTCAGCAACTGCTTAAAGTTCCTAAACTTGGGAGTAAGGCATACGAACAATGCGCCGGTTTTATGCGAATCTCCGGCGGCTCAAACATCCTTGATAACACTGCGGTTCACCCAGAATCATATGATGCTGCAACAAAACTATTGGAACTGTTCAAACTTGGATTGATTGCTGTAGCCCAAAACAAACTGGGTGACCTTGCAACTACTGTAAAATCATACGGGCAGGAGAAAGCCGCCAAAGAGATCGGTGTAGGTGTTCCAACCCTTAACGACATTGTTAAAGAACTTATGGCACCCGGTCGTGATATCCGTGACGAATTACCTCCGCCAATGCTCCGCAGCGATGTCATGGACATTAATGACTTGCATGAATGTATGGAAATTACCGGCACGATTCGCAATGTAATTGACTTCGGAGTGTTTGTTGACATCGGAGTTCACCAAGACGGACTTGTCCATATGGCCAGATTTGTGACAGATATATCAAACATCCGTCTGAAGTTCTGTCTATTGGTGAAATTGTTAAGGTCCGAGTTCTTGGTGTAGATAAAGCAAAAAATAGAATCAGTTTGACAATGAAACAGTCCGATAATAAAATAAAACCCAAGCCTCAAAATGTACTGAAAGAGCCGTCATATGATGAAGCGCTGCAGGCATTGGTTAACAGGTTCTCAAGGCGATAAATAGATAATAGTATGGGTAATAAAACAGAAAAGATTAAAATCAAGGGCGAAGAACTATTGGCGAAGGTCAAGTCCATCGTCAAAGAAGGCAATGCCCGAAAGATTACGATCCTGAATAAAGGCGAAAAAGAAATAATGAGTTTCCCGATAACTATCGGAGTGGTTGGGGTAGTATTAGCTCCGATATTCGCAGCAGTAGGTGCAGTTGCTGCTTTGGTAACGGAGTGTACAATACTTGTTGAACGCAAAGAGACAAAGGGAGATGTAATAGATTTATGAACAAGATTTTGAAAGTCACAAGGCACGCTACCCGCAGGGTCACCATTGTCCAGCAATAAGAGTTTGTCCGACTGGAGCAATCTCGCAGAAAGGTTTTGGCTTACCGACCGTAGACATGGACTAGTGTATTCGATGCGGTAGTGTGTTAACTTTTTTCCTAAAGCTGCGCTCTCTTTAAGAAGATATATAGAACAACAGGCTGTACTCTTAGGAGTGCTACCTGACAGACCTCTCTTTCCAAACTTTTTATGTTTCAAATGCATAAAAGTATAAAGGAGAAGTAGAGAATATTTCATGGAAATTTTATCGCGCACACGTTTGCCGGTCGCGCCAGTGGACGATACCGAACTTGCACGGCTTCAAGAAGTCAATGATATGGGCAAGGAATTAAAGGGCTCTATTGACGGAGCAATAAAATCAAAATTCGCTTTGATCCCCGACTATACCAATCAGGAAAGTATAAATCGTATAACCACAAATAACGGAAGTTGGGCTTGTGACAGAGACGGTTTTGTATTGCTTCGCTGTAATTCCTGGGGAGCAAGAGTAGCGGCAAACAATCCGTATGCAATAATAACTTTTTTCATAAATGGTAAATCGGTTTATATGCAACAAAACGAGCCGTATTTTGACAACATAACATCATACGCAACTCAAATATATGAAGTTTCGAAAGGGGATATAATTCGCATATCATTGACTACTGCTAACAGTAGCGGCACATCAATAAATATGGTATACGATACATCTAAACCCGAGGGAGGAGTTAATCTTTACTGTTATTATATCCCACCTAAGGTTATAGAAGTTGAACCGCAAAAACCGGCGGCGATAACCCCGGATTATCCGCACATTGAGGCCACAAATCGGATAAGTACAAACAACGGTTCTTGGACAGCCGATAGGGATGGTTGGGTTTGGTTATATGCCTCGGGTGCGGGGTACCAGCCGACAACGGACAACATAATGTCATATTTTGATATTTATATTAACGGTATGTTGGCGTTTATGGTGCCGCTTATCTGTGCAACGGGAGTTGCCGGCGGTTATATCGGCATCCATCACGGTACAATTCTGCCGATATCCAAGGGGGATACAGTAAGAATATATGTGTACAGTTATACAGGCACTACACAAATACCGCTGCGGTTTAATACTGCAATGCCTTATACGGCGCTGTCTGTACTTTGCAGGTTTATTCCGCCGAAACTTCTGGAAGTCGAACCGCCTAAGCCTGTTACCACAATGCCTGATTACGCCAACATGGAAAGCACAAACAGAATATCTGCCAACAACGGAACATGGACTGCTGATAGAAACGGCTATGTGTTTCTAAGAACAGATGGCGGGGGTTTTCAACCCAATACCGACGAAGGGTGGTGCTGTATACAGTATTTTATCAACGGAAAGATGGTTCATAACGAGTTGCACTATACATTGAGCGGCGGAACGACAGGCGGTTATTTGAATATTACTTCATCGGGTTTTTTTCCAATTTCAAAAGGGGAAACCATCAGAATCTATGTGGTTGGAAGAACTTCGGCGGGAGGAGATGTGCCGATTCGTTTTACCGGCGCATCAAGCACTCTGACTTATTGTCATTTTATCCCGCTGACAACTGTTGAACTAGCATGACTTTGTCAATCTATGCCAATCAACTCGTCCAAACTGCAATCAAAATATTTCGCCAATTCGACAAGAGTTTCTGTTTTCGGGTCTGCTCTGTTATCCCAATCGTGAAAATGATTGCCACCGAATTTCGTTTTTTTGCGTATTTAATAAGTTGTAATATTTTTTGCTTTCATAATTTTACGCACCATTTATCAAAATTTCAAATATAATTTTATTTGGCTTTATATCGTTGCAATAACTTGGGAATTAGGGAACAAACTCCGGAAGTTGGATTAAAAATAGAAAAAGCCACATTGTAATGATGAAGAAATTGTAAGTAGTCATTAGTAAGTGAAAATCAAAGTTCCTCGTTGCGGCGTTTTGCTTCTTTTTCGGCTTCGACAGCGTCTGCGATATTGTCGGCCTCTTGCTGCTGTATTTGTTTTGCGGCGATTTCCTGTTCGCGCGCGGTGTTGACTTGTTCGGCTTCTTTGGCGCTGTCAGTGTTGGCGTTATTCTCGCTGCTCTTTATCGCCTCACGAGTTTTGGAAAAAGATGCGGCATCTTTCAGGCGATCAAGTGATCCACGGAAGCCTTCATTCGGGCTAAACGAGCCATCCCCGCCGCCACCAATGTTTTTGTAAGCGTCAAATCCCCAGCCTTTTGATACCGGCCCTTGTTTGAATTTGTCGTTAAGGTCCGCTATTTTATCCCGGACCGAGTCGCGCATATCGCCGTATTTGTCCCCGATTGAGTCGGCAGCATCTTTCGCCATATCCGCAATACCGCTCCCTACCGCGCGCGTGCCGCTTGCTAAGCCTTGTCCTGCTGCTTTCGTTGCGTCTGCCAAGTTTTGCGCTGCGGCTCTTGCTCCGGTTGCAAGTCCCTGTCCCGCCACCATCGCACCAGTTGCAAGCCCTTGCCCGGCGCGTGCCAACCCCTGACCGGCTGCTTTTGCACCGCTTATCATGCCAGCGTTAGCCGCGCTTGCCGCAGTTCTTAGTTTCCCGCCTGCAAGCCCTGCAAGTTCACGCGCATTGGCCGGCATATTTTTAAGAGTGCTGCCGGAGTTATAGATTCCTTTGCCGATGCTTTTCGCGGCGTTGTAAGTTCCCTGACCGGCGGCTTTTGCACCGCTTGCCAATCCCTGCCCAAGCGATTTAGCGCCGTCAGAGAGATACCTGCCGGCTTGGTTTGTTTTGTCTGCAATATTATAAGCACCGCGTTTCATTGCGCTTCCTGCGCTTCGGACTGCTTCTGTTCCTGCCATAGCCAACTGCTTGGTATTTTGCCCTAATTCGGCGGCTCTTTGCCTTGCTGCCTTCTTTAAGGCAGTTACGGTTTCTTTGGTCTTGGCGGTTGCTGCTGCTACTCTCAACTTTGCGGCATCATATTTCTCTGCCATGTTTCTGATTTTTTTCAGCATGGTTTGGATAGGATTGAAGTCGATTATTTTCGTTATCAAACCTTTTACGGATATAAAGATATCGGCAAAGACGCTGTCAAGCAGTTCAAGCAAACCCTCAAGCGGGTTTGTAAAGTACTTCCACTTAATAAGCCCGAGTACATAGTGCCAGCCTCCGGTCAGTCCGCTTAAAAAAGTTGCGATCATTCGGTTTAGAGCTCTTACCATTGCCTGAAGCGGAGCAAGCACAGCCCACCTTGACCAATTTTTTACAAGGTCCGCAAAGGTGACAGGCTCGGGATTTTCTCTGCCGCTTTCCGCGGCGTTGGCTGCCTCGTCTTTTTTGTTTTCGGTTCGTCCGCTTTCCTCGCCGCTGTTTTCGCCTTCTCCGTCTTTCCCGTCCTGTGTTTTGTTTTTGTTCTTGCGACCTCGTTTTCCGTCCGGCGTCAGCGTTCCGTATGGGTCGTTTCCGTAATCGTCTTCGTCATCAGGCTCGTCATCATCTTCGTCCTCATCATCTGACTCGTCTTCGTCATCAAGGTCGTCATTGGCTATGCCATACTCGTTTCCGCCGTATTCGCTGCCGCCTCCGTATTCATTTTCGCCATCTGTTTGCGGAGTTTCGCCCTGCTCGTCCGCTTGTTCAGAGGCATCTTCATCATAATAATTGTCGTACGCATAGTTAGAGCCGGTGTTGACTCCGCGCCCGCGCAAGCCGCTACTGTTGTATGCTTCGTCCGCTATGTCGTCAGAGTGTTCGCCCAATCCCATTCATACAGTTTGACAAAAATTTAAAAACACGGCAACACAATTTATTAATTCTATTGGCTAATGATGAAATGACTAATTAATGTTGAATAGAAAAGTAGCGTAAATGTAATTTTTCATTAATTTAGTCAATAGTAAGTAGGATAGTCAATAAAAAATCTCCAGGAAAATTTACAAGAAATTTTTAGAAAAACATTGACAGGGGCAGAAGCATATGATATTATGTCCTTACGTTTGCACCTAAAAGGTGTAGCCGTAAATGTTCTTTGACAACTTAATACAAGCACATTTGTACAAGTAACAAGTATTTGTTCTTGTCAATTTAATTATTAACAGTAATTTCAAAAACGCAAAAAACAAAGCTAACTTTGTTTTGAGCACAACAAACATCAAAAAAAAACGAGGTGAACTTAAATAACAATCTAGTAGTTCGTAAGGACTTGATTGTTGGAAAGAGTTTGACTTCGTCGAACGAAAGAGTTTGATTCTGGCTCAGGACGAACGCTGGCGGCGTGCTTAATACATGCAAGTCGAACGCGCGCAGCAATGCGCGAGTGGCGGACGGGTGAGTAATACGTGAGTAACGTGCCTTAAACTGGGGAATAACCATGGGAAACCATGGCTAATACCGCATATGACCACAACCGGGCATCCGGGAGGGGTGAAAGATTTATCGGTTTAAGAGCGGCTCGCGTCTGATTAGCTTGTTGGTGAGGTAACGGCTCACCAAGGCAACGATCAGTAACCGGCCTGAGAGGGCGAACGGTCACACCGGAACTGAGACACGGTCCGGACTCCTACGGGAGGCAGCAGTAGGGAATATTGGACAATGGAGGCAACTCTGATCCAGCAACGCCGCGTGAATGAAGAAGGTTTTCGGATTGTAAAGTTCTTTTCT
>JGI24705J35276_12238634_pt1 | contig 31033 bp, 34 predicted proteins | sample TergutNt197P4_FD_35276 | JGI IMG/M metagenome (IMG submission 35276) | reverse complement strand
CATGCGATGCAGATCGGCGGCGAGAACTGGCTGTTGCCGGTGGATGTGCGGGTCGGCAGCATTTCCGAGGCGGAGCAATCCAGCGTATCGTTGCAGGAGCTGCTGCATGAGGTCGAAACGCATGCCAAGACCCTGCTGGTGTTTCTTGATGCGTGCCGCAACAATCCGTTCACCGAACGTCTCAGCCAGACCGCGCGGGCGGAAAACCGCGGCTTGATTGTGAGCGGCGGCCTTGCGCCTGTGCAGGTCAATGCCCCAAATACGCTGGTGGTGTTCGCGACGCAGCCGAACAATGTGGCGGCGGATGGCGAGGGGCGCAACAGTCCGTTCACCCAGGCATTCCTCGCCAATATTTCGACGCCCGGTGTGGAAGTGGAAACGCTGATGAAGCGTGTGACTGCCGACGTCAAAGTGCTGACCGGGGGCAAGCAACGGCCCGAACGATTATCGGGTCTTACGACGGAGTTCTATTTCGTCAGCGCCAAGGATTAACATCATTAACCGTCCTGCAGCGGTTGGAATGCGGCATCCAATGGCGCATCATTCGGATAAGTGTGAAGACGGTTTTCCGATGGGAACATCGATCCCGCTTGATCCGTTTGCCGCGGCGCAAGGAACGGCGGGCTCATCAATTCGATAAGATCGACAGCGACCGGGAACGACCTGACCTCTATTTCTCGGCTTCCAACTGCTGCAGGGCAATAAGCCAGTATTCCTGCAGCTTCGCCGACACCTGCGACTCCAAGATGCCCTTCGCTGCCAGATCGGCGGACACCTTACGCAGGATGCCGTCGGTGGTTTTGGACTCCAGGTTCGCCGTTACGAGTTCGTTCGCATAAGCCATGGCCGCGTTCCCCGACAGACCGAGCTCCGCAGCCGCCCAGTTGCCGAGTAACTTCTTGGACCGCGCTAACGCCTTGAAATGGAGCTCCTCATCCTGAGCGAATTTGGCCTCAAAGCCTTGTTCGCGCTTGTCGAAAGTCGTCATGATCGTCGCTCCCGTAGCTGGTCTTATCCGGAGCACCTTTCGGCGCACCGGCTTTCGTCCGGCCGCAGGCAGATCAGGCAGCAGGCGCCCGCGGCGCGCGGTTGCGCGAGTTACGCTGAAAGAACAGTGCCTGGCTCGCGACCGCCGACACCATCGCCGGCTGGAACGGCTTGGAGATCAAAAACGCCGGCTCGGGACGCTCACCGGTCAGGAAGCGCTCGGGATAGGCGGTGATGAACACGACGGGCACCTCGAAGCTGCGCAGCAGCTCATTGACGGCGTCGAGACCTGACGATCCGTCGGCGAGCTGAATATCAGCTAGAATGAGACCGGGACGCCTGTTCTTGGCGAGCGCCACAGCGTCGGCATGGGTACGCGCGACCCCCACAACGTTGTGCCCGAGATTCTTCACCAGGCTTTCCAGATCCATCGCGATGAAGGTTTCGTCCTCGATGATCAGGACGTCGGTAGCGATTTCTGCGGCCATCTCACGGCCGGCGGCGTCCGCGAGCCGCCGCGTCTCGGCGATGTCGGTACCGAGGATGTAGGCGACCTCATCTTCGGAGAAACCTTCAAGGGACAGCAACAGGAACGCCTGCCGCGGCAACGGAGTAATATTGGACAGCCGACGCTCGGGCGGCATTGGCAGCGGTGTGACCTCGGCATTGTCGTTAAGCGAAACCGAGTTCCAGATCTGGGTGAACAACCTGAACAGACCGGCCCGGGGTCCGTAGCTGTCGTCGAGCAATGATGGGTCCTGAAGCAACGCCTCCAGCATGGCTCCGACGTAGGCGTCGCCGGATGTCTGACTCCCGGTCAGGGCACGGGCGTAACGCCGCAAAAGGGGCAAATGCTCAGCAACAAGCTGTGAACGGGACATCCCCACTCCTTGGTATTTGGGCCGGCATCCGTAGGGACGGCCCGGGTTCCCTCATCATTACGCCTGAATATGAAAAAAGTTCCAAGAGGGCTCGGAACTTTTCGCCGAAGTTCGAATTAGGCCCCTAATAGGGGAACGGCTCGGCGGTATAAATAACTCTTTAAGCTACAGGGACTTAACCTCTCGGGGAAACGTGGAACAGGTCATGAAAGATGCAAAGCCTCTAGCCAGCAAGAATACTACCCCCGGCAAGGGCGGCCTGAACGCGGAAATTCAATCCCGGATCGGCCACCAATTGCGGGCGATGTATGATGACATCGTGCGCCAGGGGGTCCCGGAACGCTTCGCGGAACTGGTCCGCAAGCTTGATGTTCCGGAGGCCGCCTCCCAATTAGGTGGGGTAAACGAGCAAGAGGGGGAGGACTAACAATGCCTCTCACCGAATCGCTACGCGACGATATCCTGGCCGCGGTACCCAGTCTGCGAGCATTCGCCATCTCCCTCAGCGGGAATGGCGATCGCGCCGACGACCTTGTCCAGGAGACGCTGTTGCGCGCACTCGCCAACATCGACTCGTTCCAGCCCGGGTCGAATCTGCCAGCATGGTTGTTCACGATTCTGCGCAACCTCTTTCGCTCCGACTATCGCAAACGGCGGCGGGAGGTTGAGGACGCGGAGGGCAATTACGCCAAGACGCTGAAGACGCAGCCGTCGCAGAACGCGCATCTGGAGTTCGAGGAATTTCGCGCTGCGCTTGACAAGCTGCCACAGGACCAGCGCGAAGCGTTGATACTGGTTGGCGCCTCCGGCTTCTCGTACGAGGACGCAGCGTCGATCTGCGGCTGCGCCGTCGGCACGATCAAAAGCCGGGTCAACCGTGCACGATCCAAGCTCGGCGCGTTGCTCTATGTAGATGGCGCCGAGGATTTTGGTCCGGATGACACTGTGCGCGCGGTGATCGGCAGCGGAGGCTGACGAAAAGATTTGCGGCGAAGAGGCGGCCATCCGGCTGACCGCCTTTTCGGTTTTCGATTCTGGTCGGAGTTCGCGGACCGGATTCGTTCAGGGGTCAGCGCACCGAATGTAAGGGTGCAGAAAATTTCTCGGTGCGATCACGCTCGATCATGTCGATGACCGTCTCCATCGGAGCGGTCAGCTCATAGACGTAGCTCACCTCGGTAAAGTAACGTTTGGCGGTGCCGCCGAGCGCCTCCGGCGCAACGCGGTCGAGCAAGATCAGGCCGAAGTCGCTGTCCGGCCGGCGTGTGGCTTCACTGGTGTTGAACTCTTCCCAACGGAAATGAAAGACGGTATCCGGCTCCTCGCCGGTCACGGTCCAGTTCGCGACAATGTGCGGGTGCTTTCCGACCAGCGAAAGCCCCTCGTCAGAGTGCGAAGCCAGCTCGAAGAACAATAACGACAGGCTTTGGGCGGCGCGCGCGCTGACTGCGATATCAGGCCCGCTGACCGCGATGCGATCAGCATGCGGGATCGCACGCGCCTCGAACAAGCCCTTCAGCTTGACGCCCTGCCACTGGCTCTCGCTGAGCAACGACACCACGTTGGACATGGCATGGATTCTTCCGATCAGCAGTTCGCGCGCAACGTCGACGTCAGAGCCGTGGCGCAGCGTTCGCGTAACGATCGACTGTATCACAGCCAGGATGTTCTTGACGCGATGGTTGAGCTCATCGATGACCGCCGTCAGACGCCGTTCGAAATCAATTCTGACCTCGATTTCCCGGCTCAGCCTCAGGTTATTGTATGCGACGTAGCCGAACAGCCCGCAGACCATCGCGGTGATGGCAACTCCGATCGCACCAACGATCACGGCTGTCTGCAGCGCGCGCCGCGCGAAGTTGGTCTTGGCGTAATAATCTAGCTGCCAGTCGCGCGCGCCAAAGCTCACCGTCCTTGTCGCCGAGGGTGATGGACTATCAGGAGTTTCAGCGCGAGAGCTTACGACACCCTGATCATTGGCGATCAATTCGCTGTTCGCATTGCGCGGATCCTTCAAGTCGACCGAGAACAGCGACATGTCGTCGTTGGTGAGCATCAATGGCGCGAGTTCATATGCAAACGTCACGAAGCCAGCCGGGGATACGGCTTCGTCCGGGATCACCGGAGCCGCGAGTATGATGCCGACCGGCCCGTTCGGACGCAACAACGGGATGGGATCGGAAGCGACTGACCGCTTCTCTGCCATCGCGCGGGCCAGCATGGGGCCCCGCACCAAATCCAGATCGTAGCTGATTCCCAGCAGCGTCTGGGTCTCCTCGTTGCGCGGCTCGATATCCATCACCACGTCGACCGGCTTGTCGAGCGCCGCCGCATGCAGCGGCCTGTCTTCGAAATCGCGAATGTTGGGACTGGGAAACCCGGCGCTCACAAGCGCCGCGCGCGCGGCATCCAACTCGCCCGGGTTCAGCCTTGCGATCCAGGACGCCACCACGAAATCGGTCTTGAACGCGTAGATGGCCGAGCGCAGCGGCTCCAGCATGTTCGGCTTGACCAGCGAAGGCGAGCGAAACAAGCCCGACGCGACTCGGGCCAGGAGCTCGCGTTCAGTCAATCGGTCCTGAACCAAGCTGGCGTGAACGTCGATGGCACGGGCCAGCGCAATACGATCGATCGCCAGTTCCTGATCGTGGACACGATAGGCCGCGAGCCCGGAGAGCAGGACTCCGATCAGTGCGATAAGGCCAATAATGAAACCCAGCCGAACCACTCGCCTACTCGGAAGTGAAGGGTTGGGTAAGAACAGGAAGCATCTGGACGCGGCTCGAACTGCAACATGCCAAAGTAGGTTGGGGCCCAACCGATGGATATAATGGAGGAGGAAGCATGCGTACACAACCACCGTCGGCGGTGAAGCCTAATCGCCCGAGGTGCCATTTTCCGTTTCGGAAACCGAATTAACCAAATGGCTGTAGGGGGGTTTTGTTCCGGCCGCGGCCGGACGCCATAAGTGTTACTGGCACTCTAAGCAACCGAACGCAGGCCTCCTTTTGCCTCGATGAAGCTGATGATGCGGTCCAATCCTTCGCTTTTCTTGAGGTTGGTCATCACGAACGGCCGTTCGCCCCGCATCCGCTTGGCATCGGCTTCCATCTTGTCCAAGGAGGCGCCGACATGGGGCGCAAGATCAATCTTGTTGATAACCAGGAGGTCCGACCGGGTGATGCCCGGCCCTCCCTTGGATGGAATCTTGTCCCCCGCAGCAACATCGATGACGTAGATCATCAGATCGGCGAGCTCGGGCGAGAATGTCGCGGCGAGATTATCGCCGCCGGATTCGATCAACACCAGATCGAGGTTAGGAAACTTGGCACGCATATCCGCAACCGCCGCGAGGTTCATCGAGGCGTCCTCGCGGATCGCGGTATGGGGACAGCCACCGGTTTCGACGCCGGTGATACGGTCGGGTGTCAGCGAGCCCGAGCGCACGAGAAATTCCGCATCCCACTTTGTATAGATGTCGTTGGTAATCGCCGCGATGTCATAGCGCTTACGCATCGACTTGCAGAGCAGATCCATCAGCGCGGTCTTACCCGATCCGACGGGACCGCCGACACCTATTCGCAATGGACCGTGGGAGTTGGACATGTCGAATGCCCTTTCCTGTCGTCATGACCTGAACAGCCGCGTATATTGCGTCTCGTGACGCAGGCTGGCGAGATCGGCGCGAAACGTGGCACTGCCGACATCATCCAGCGTTGCACTCAGAGCGCGGCGCGCGGTGGCTGCGACGGCCGGCTCAAGCGCGGCAAGCACGCGCTGGCTATCCGTCTGCCCGAGCGGAATGAGCCGGCTACCTGCCGAAATCCAGTTCGAGACGAGCGCATGCAGAAAGGCGTGCAGCGTCGGAACCAGTGGGACATCATGGACGGCGCTGACGAGCCCGACTGCGACGGGGTAGACGATCGGCGCTCCGCAATTAGCGATCATTTCGTCAAGACGATCGCAATTCCACGCCGCGCGCGCGATATCAATGAAGGCCCGCCCTTGGGTGGTAGTCTCGAGCTGCCGCTCGCGCGACGGGACAAAGGCGGCGGCAAGCTCCGCAACCTCGAGCAAGGCGCCGTTGTCCCCCGCCTCGGCCGCGCGATGTGCCCACGACAGGAATACCCCGTCGCAGAATCCCGAACCTTCGGCCAGCATTGCATCCAGCCAATCCTCCAGCGAGACAGCGTCTATGACGTCGCCCGCCTCGACAGCCCACTCGATGCCGCTGGAATAGGAGAAGCCCCCAACGGGAAAGGCCGGCGACAGCCAAGTCATCAGCCGATACAGGGCTGCCGCCTCGCGCTCCGTTATCGTATCCCAGGTGTTGGCCGACTCATTTGTGGTCATGAGCATGGGTATGGCCGTTGTTGTGGTCGTGGCCGCAATGTTCATCATGATGGTGATGGCCGTGGCCATGATGGGCATGGTCTTGATGCGCATGGCCGTGGCTGTCGTGCGCGTCGCCATGTCCGGCATCGGCATAGGCGCCGCCCTCGGGATCAAACGGCGCCTCGATCTCGATCACCCGTGCGCCCAATCCCTTCACCATCGCCTCGATCACATGGTCTCGCCTGACGCGCAGCCCTTTGGCCATGATCTGGGTTGGCAAATGCCGATTGCCCAGATGCCAGGCCAAACTGACCAGATGATGCGGATCGCGGGGGCGGATTTCGAGCAGCGGCTCCGCCGCTGCGACCACTTCGACCAGCCGGCCATCCTCCAGCACCAGCGCATCGCCGCCGCGGATCGCGACGGCGTGTTCCAGGTCGAGCAGGAATTCCAGCCCACGGGTGCCGGTCATGGCCATGCGTCGCCGATGTCGATCGTCAAAGTCGAGCACGACCGTATCGGCCGGAGCTTCGGTGAAACGGTACTGCCCTCTGACTTGCGTCGCCCGGATCATGCTCAGCGCCTCAGAACTTCTCGACCTTGCCGTCGCTGATGATCTCGATCGCCGTCGGCGAGGCTTTGAGCGGCGCGGAATACTCCCGCCAGCGCTTCATGTGCGGCGCGCGACCATGGGCGTTGAGATCCTCGCGGCTCTCCCAGCGCTCGACCACCACGAACAGATTGGGATCGTTGATGCTGGTGTGCGTTTCATAGGAGATGCAGCCTTTCTCCTTGCGCGTCTCGGCAATACATTCCTTAGCGCCCTTGATGAAGTCTTCCCGCGATTCCGGCTTCACCTGAGTGGTGGCGACGACGTGGATCATTGAAGTTTCCTCTTTGTTCAGCTTGTTCAGCGGGTTTCGCTGTTTTCGGGCGTAATGATGTCGATCTTCGGCGGCGCCGCGAAACACTTCACCGCCACGCGGCCGAAGGTCTTCATATGCGCCGCTGTGCGGTGCGGTACCAGCGCCTCGGCGTTTTCCCACTGCTCGACGAATACCATCTTGCTAGGGTCAGTGACGCTCTCATGCAAATCATAGGCGATATTGCCGGTTTCTTTGCGGGTTTCCTTGATGCAAGCCTCGGCGGCCGCAATAAATTCGGCGCGCGTTTCAGGCTTCACGGTCAGTGTGGCAATGACGTAGATCACAAATTCCTCCCGGCTTCGATGTTTGGCTAAGATACCGGGGGCGAACTTAGTACATGAAGTAGCGTTGCGCCAAGGGTAACACCTCCGCCGGAGCGCAGGTCAGCAATTCGCCGTCTGCGCGCACCTCATAGGTCTCGGGGTTGACCTCAATCCTGGGGGTGGCATCGTTGTGGATCATGCTCTTTTTTGAGATCCGGCCACGGGTATTCTCGACCGGGTACAGTTTCTTGTCGATTCCAAGCTTGCGCTGCAGGCCCGAGGCGACCGCCGCCTTCGAAGTGAACACCACCGAAGAGGCGGTGCGCGACTTGCCGAAGGCGGCAAACATCGGCCGGTAGTGCACCGGCTGCGGCGTCGGAATCGAGGCGTTGGGGTCACCCATGGGGGCTGCAACGATCGAGCCCCCCTTGATGATGCAATCAGGCTTGGCGCCAAAGAAGGCCGGCGACCACAGCACGAGATCGGCGAGCTTGCCCCTCTCCACGGAACCAATCAGATTCGCGACGCCGTGCGCGATCGCGGGATTGATCGTGTATTTGGCGATATAGCGCTTTACCCGGAAATTGTCGTTATCGCCTTTTTCCTGCGGCAGGCGGCCACGCTGCTTCTTCATCTTGTCCGCAGTTTGCCAGGTCCGGATAATGACTTCGCCCAGCCGCCCCATCGCCTGGGAGTCCGAAGACATCATCGACAACGCACCGAGGTCGTGCAGGATGTCTTCGGCCGCGATCGTCTCCTTGCGGATTCGGCTTTCGGCGAAAGCCAGATCCTCAGCAATCGAGGGATCGAGGTGATGGCAGACCATCAGCATGTCCAGGTGCTCGTCGATCGTGTTGCGCGTGAATGGTCGCGTCGGATTGGTCGATGACGGCAGCACATTCTGCAGGCCCGCGACCTTGATGATGTCGGGTGCGTGGCCACCACCGGCGCCTTCGGTGTGGAAGGCATGGATGGTGCGGCCCTTGAACGCCTTGATCGTATCTTCGACAAAGCCGGACTCATTCAGCGTGTCGGTGTGGATCATCACCTGGATGTCGTAGTCGTCGGCGACAGAAAGACAATTATCGATCGCCGCCGGCGTCGTGCCCCAGTCCTCGTGGAGCTTCAGTGCGCAGGCGCCGGCCTTGATCATCTCGACCAGCGGCGCAGGCCTCGACGCGTTACCTTTGCCGGACAGGCCCAGATTGACAGGAAACGCATCGAAGGATTGGATCATCCGCTCTATGTGCCAGGGGCCCGGCGTGCAGGTGGTGGCAAAGGTGCCGTGCGAGGGACCGGTGCCTCCGCCAAGCATCGAGGTCACGCCCGACATCAGCGCGTGCTCAATCTGCTGCGGACAGATGAAATGGATGTGACTGTCGAAGCCGCCGGCGGTGAGAATTTTGCCTTCGCCGGCGATCACGTCGGTACCGGGACCGATAACGATGGTAACCCCCGGCTGGATGTCCGGATTGCCGGCCTTGCCGATCGCAGAGACCTTGCCTTCCTTGATCGCAACGTCGGCTTTGACGATGCCCCAGTGATCGACGACCAGAGCGTTCGTGATCACGGTGTCGGCCGCGCCCTGGCGGTTGGTCACCTGGGACTGCCCCATGCCGTCGCGGATCACCTTGCCGCCGCCGAACTTCACCTCCTCGCCGTAGGTGGTGAAATCCTCTTCCACCTCGATGATGAGATCGGTATCGGCCAACCGCACCTTGTCGCCGGTCGTGGGCCCGAACATGTCGGCATAGACGGACCGCTTGATCTTGACAGACATTACGAGCCCCGTTTGCGTTTGAACTTCTGATTGGCGCTCACAGCGTGCTCGTTGCGCGAGCGACCGTCTCGTCAAACAGTTGATCCAGCGCTTTGCTCTCACCCCGACAACCGGCGACGACTTTCTCGGCAAAACCGAGATAGTCGACAAGATCGTCCCGCTCTTCGCGGTTCGGCGCAGGCACCATGCGCGCGCGGATGTTGCTGATCTTGTCAGCGATCTTGATCGCCTTTGCACCGGCCGATTTGTTCGGCGCGTCTTCCACCTGCTTCTCCCGGCGCTCGCCCTTGGGCAGGGTCATATCGTCGGTGACCTCAGCGACGAGATCGGCGACCCGCAGACCGAACCGGCGGGCGAGTTCGTCATACGTGGTTTCGGTGTCTTCGATCGTGTCGTGCAGCCAACCGGCCGCAACGAGCTCGGCATCCTCACAGCTTGTTGCCTGCGAAAGCAGGTTTGCGACTTCGGCGAGGTGATTGATATAGGGCTGATTGCCCCGTCCCTTCCGCGCCATGCCGCTATGGCGCTGCGCGGCCAGTTCAGCAGCTTCGGAGACGAGGCGGATTGATTGCAGCATGCGCTCACAACCTCCCCATCACGTCTCCGCGGAAGCCATAGACGACCTTCTCGCCACCAAGCGCGACGAGCTGCACCTCACGGGTCTGCCCCGGCTCGAACCGAACAGCGGTGCCGGCCGCAATGTCCAGTCGCATGCCGCGCGCCTTCTCGCGGTCGAATTTCAGGCCCGGATTGGTCTCGAAGAAATGGTAGTGTGAGCCAACCTGAATCGGTCGGTCGCCGGTATTGGCGACCGTCAGCGTCACCGTTTCGCGGCCGGCATTGAGCTCAATCTCGCCATCTCGGATGAGAAATTGACCCGGGATCATCCTTGTCTTCCTCCGTCATTCCGGATGGTCCGAAGGACCTGAATGCAAATGACCATGCCTATCGAATCGGCTCATGCACGGTGACGAGCTTGGTTCCGTCGGGAAAGGTCGCCTCGACCTGGACATTATGGATCATCTCGGGGATACCCGACATCACCTGATCGCGGGTCAATACCTGCGCACCGGCCTGCATCAGCTCGGCAACGGTACGGCCGTCGCGCGCACCCTCGAGAATGAAGTCGGAGATGATCGCGACTGCCTCGGGGTGGTTGAGCCTAACGCCTCGCTCAAGTCTGCGCCGCGCCACCATGGCAGCCATCGAAATCAGGAGCTTGTCCTTTTCGCGGGGAGACAGGTTCATGCGGCATCTCCAGCGTTCGCGTTCATCAATTCAGCCACAGCCGTGGCAACGCTGCGCCCGTACACTCAAGCACTGCCATCATGTCGGCACGTAGCGCCGCCGCATCTTGGGCACAGAAGCGCGCCACTGCAAAGCCATTCCAGGCGGACACCCCGACTTCCCCGGCAAACGGTCCCGCGACTTCGCGGATACGCGCCACCAGCGCCTCGTCACCGGGCACGATCAGGGCGGTACCGATGGCGGCGCCACCCTTGGCAAATGCGGGGCGCACAAGCTTGGCGGCGACATCACCGTTGAGCCTGATGGTCTCGGCAAGGACCAGCCGGCCGCCCCAGCGTAACCGCCAGCGATCGACAAACTCCCCCCGCTCCATGCGCTCGCCCATGGCGGCTCGGCCGAGCACCAGGATCTCGCAAAGCAAGAGCGAGGCGGCCTCGTCCAGCTCGATATCGATGCGCCGGAATGCCCGCGCCCCGTCGAACAGGATGGTCTCCTGCGGCAGCCAGGAAAGATGGGCGCCGGCTGCGGCTTTCAGGCTGATGTTGAGCTGCGCTGATGGACCCGGCGTGCGATAAATTTTCTCGGCCGCAGCTGTGGTCAACGTCAGGCGCGAAGCCTCGCCGCCCGCGACCTCAACGTCGAAGCGATCGCCGCCGGCAACGCCACCGGCCGTGTTGACGAAAACGCCAGACAGCCCCTCGCCCTCCGGCGAGGGAAAACGCACGCGCAAGGAACCGGATTCATGCAAAGTCCCGCGGCGCGTCGCGCCATCCCGGACAAGCACATCAAACCGCACCACGCCGCGGGCGCGGTTGGCTTCGAATATCGACGACGTAACCGATACCTCGCTGCCCATTCGTCTCCTCAAGCCGACGCTGCAAGATTTGACTTACAACGCCATCTGGCGACTGAGTTCGCCGGAATCCAAATTCGAGCGGTCACACGCGTATTTCACCGACCCACGATCCATAACCGCGAAACTGTCGCTGAGTTCACAGGCAAAGTCGAGATATTGTTCGACCAGCACGATCGCGATGTTGCCGAGATTGCGTAAGTACGAGATAGCCCGGCCGATATCCTTGATGATCGAAGGCTGGATGCCCTCGGTCGGCTCGTCCAACAGGAGAAGCTTTGGCCGCATCACCAGCGCCCGCCCGATCGCAAGCTGCTGCTGCTGCCCTCCAGACAGGTCGCCGCCACGTCGTCCCAGCATCGACTGCAGCATCGGAAACAGCGCGAACACGTCATCAGGAATATGGCGATCCTCGCGCTTGAGCGACCCGAATCCGGTCTTGAGATTTTCTTCTACCGTTAGAAGCGGAAAGATCTCCCGACCCTGCGGCACAAAACCGATCCCGCGGCGCGCCCGCTCATAGGGCTTGAGCCCGGTGATATCGTTGCCGTCGAATACGATCGAGCCGGACGCGATCGGATATTGGCCGACCAAGGCTCGCAGCAGCGAGGTCTTGCCGACGCCGTTGCGACCGAGCACGCAGGTCACCTTTCCGGGCTGCACCGAGATCGAGACGCCACGCAGCGCCTGCGCCGCGCCGTAGAAGAGATTGATATCCCTCGCGTCCAACATCCGCTTTTCACCCCTCTATCGTCCCAGATACACTTCGATGACCCGCTCGTTCGACGATACCTGCTCGATGGTGCCTTCCGCGAGCACCGCTCCCTCGTGCAGGCAGGTTACTCTGACGCCCAGTTCTCGGACGAAGGCCATGTCATGCTCCACCACCATCACGGTGTGGTCGCGGTTGATTGCTTTCAGCAACTCGGCGGTCTGATGGGTCTCTACGTCGGTCATCCCGGCGACAGGCTCATCGACCAGAAGCAACTTCGGATCCTGCGCGAGCAGCATGCCAATCTCGAGCCACTGCTTCTGGCCATGGCTGAGCCGGCCTGCGGGCTGATTGCGCGCATTGGTTAGACGAATAGTCTCCAGCACCTTGCCGATGCGCTCCGATTCCGCCCGGCTGCCGCGCCAGAACAGTGTATTCCGAACCGAGCGATCGACCTTGAGCGCCAGCAGCACATTGTCCTGCACGGTCTGACTTTCGAACACGGTCGGCTTCTGGAACTTGCGGCCAATGCCAAGCTCAGCGATGCCGGTCTCGTCGAGACGCGTGAGATCGGTGACGCCGTCAAACAGCACCACACCCTCGTCCGGTTTTGTCTTGCCGGTGATGATGTCCATCATCGTGGTCTTGCCGGCGCCATTCGGGCCGATCACGGCGCGCATCTCGCCAGCCGCGAGCGTCAGCGACAGATTGTTGATGGCATGGAAGCCATCGAAGGAAACGTGCACGCCGTCGAGATAAAGTATGACGGATGGCGCGCGGGTATCCATGACGTTCATCGGTCACTCCGCGGGTCTGGGTTTGGAAACGCCGTTTTCGTGCAGCGCATTCTCTGTCGTTTCCGCTGGCGGCTTCGCTTTCCACGGCTCCCACCAAGAATTGAAGGTGCCGACGATGCCTTTCGGCAGCAGCAGGGTGATCAGGATGAACAGCGCACCCAGCATGAAGAGCCAATAGGGTGCAAGCGCGCCCGAGGTGAAGAAGGTCTTGGCGTAGTTGACGACGACGGCGCCCAACGCTGCGCCAATCAAGGTACCGCGGCCGCCGACGGCAACCCAGATCACCGCCTCGATCGAATTACCCGGCGCGAATTCGGAGGGATTTATGATGCCGACCTGCGGCACGTAGAGCGCACCGGCAACGCCTGCCATGCAGGCCGAGACCGTGAACACGAACAGCTTGTAGGATTCGACGCGATAGCCGAGGAAGCGGGTACGCGATTCTGCATCACGGATCGCGATCAGCACCTTTCCGAGCTTGGAGAAAACGATGGCGCGGCAGATCAGGAAACCGACGATCAGCGCAAGACAGCTCAAGGCAAACAGCGTGGCGCGAGTGCCGTCAGCCTGCACATTGAAGCCGAGGATTTCCTTGAAATCGGTCAGGCCGTTGTTGCCTCCGAAGCCGAAATCGTTGCGGAAAAAGCCGAGCATCAGTGCATAGGTCATCGCCTGCGTGATGATCGAAAAATAGACACCGCTGACGCGTGAGCGGAACGCGAGCCAGCCGAAGCAGAAAGCCAGCAAGCCCGGAACCATGGTCACCATCAGCACGGCGAACCAGAACATATCGAAACCGTGCCAGTACCAGGGCAGCCTTTCCCAGTTCAGGAACACCATGAAGTCGGGCAGGTGGGGATTGCCGTAGACGCCGCGGCTGCCGATTTGGCGCATCAGATACATGCCGATGGCGTAGCCGCCGAGTGCGAAGAACGCACCATGGCCGAGCGAGAGGATGCCGCAATAGCCCCAAATCAGGTCGATCGCGAGCGCAAGGATGGCGTAGCAGACATATTTGCCCCACAGCGCCACCACATAGGTCGGAACGTGCAGGAACGACCCCGCCGGAAGCAGGAGGTTCGACAGCGGGATCAGGATGCCGCAGACACCGACAATCGCCAAAAACAACGTTGCGCCACGGTTCAGCGATTGCGTGAGCATGTGAGGCATCATGCTTCCACCGCGCGCCCCTTCAGTGCGAACAAACCGCGCGGGCGCTTCTGGATGAACAGGATGATCAGCACGAGAATGACAATCTTGCCGAGCACGGCGCCGGCGACCGGCTCCAGGAATTTGTTGGCGACGCCGAGGGTGAAGGCGCCGACCAACGTGCCCCAGAGATTGCCGACGCCGCCGAACACCACGACCATGAAGGAATCGATGATGTAGGTCTGGCCAAGATTAGGACTGACATTATCGATCTGCGACAGCGCCACACCGGCAATGCCCGCGATTCCCGAACCCAGGCCGAAGGTCAACGCGTCGACGCGCGCGGTCGCAATACCCATCGAGGCCGCCATACGCCGGTTCTGAGTCACGGCGCGCATCTCGAGCCCAAGCGTCGTATACCGAAGCATCGCAAGCAGCATTACGAACACTGCGAGCGTGAAGCATAGGATCCAGAGCCGATTATAGGTGATCGTGATCTGCCCGAGCTCGAACGCGCCACTCATCCAGGAGGGATTGCCGACCTCGCGGTCCGTGGCACCGAACACAGTGCGCACCGCCTGCTGGAGCACCAGCGACAGGCCCCACGTTGCAAGCAGTGTCTCAAGTGGCCGACCGTAGAGGAAACGGATGATGCTGCGCTCGATGAGCACGCCAACACCGCCGGCAACGAGGAACGCCAAGGGCACGGCAATCAACAACGAGTAGTCGAACACCCCGGGGTAGCGCGTGCGGATGACCTCCTGCACCACGAAGGTGGTGTAAGCCCCGAGCATCACCATTTCGCCATGCGCCATGTTGATGACACCCATGACGCCGAAGGTGATGGCAAGGCCGATCGCCGCCAGCAGCAACACGGAACCGAGCGACAGGCCATACCAGGCGTTCTGCACTGCGGACCAAACCGCCAGCGAACTCTGGATCGAGGCGATCGCGCTCGTCGCAGCCTTCGACACCGTCACCACCTGATCACCGCCGATATCGCTCAGAAGCGCCAGCGCTTCCTGGCCACCGCGTGCGCGGATGGTAGCAACAGCCTCGAGCTTGTCCTGCTCGGTTGCATCGGACTTGAACAGAATGATCGCCGCCCGCGCCTCCTCGAGCGCCGTTTTGGCCGACTTGCTGGTTTCCTTCGCAAGCGCATTCTCGACAGCCGGCAGCGCCGATTCCTCGTGGGACTTGAAGACTGATTGGGCTGCCTGGAGTCGCGTGGCGAGATCGGGAGAGAGCAAGGTCAGTTGACCAAGCGCAGCGCCAACGCCGCGACGCAGGCGATTGTTCAAACGAACGGCGCTGGCGCTATCAGGAATGCTCTCGACCACCTCGCCGGTCGCGGCATCAATCGACTTGCCATCGGTCCCGGTCACATAGACTTTCTTGCTGTCGGGATCCGCCATCAAGCGGCCGTCCTGCAGCGCCCTGAGAATGGGGTAGGCCAGCGGATTGCCGCTGCTCGCGACCTCGCCGATCGCTGCTTCGGTGTCAGAAAAATCATCGTTGGCGAATTTGGCAACCGCGTCCTTGAACGAACCGGCAATCGCCGGCAGCGCGAAAGCGATCAGGAACAACAGGAGCGCAGACGTGTGGAGACGAGCTGGCAAAATGACTGGCACTGTTGATTACTCCGACAGTAATCGGCGGAGAAAGCGGCTGGCGCGGCATCTCGCAATTGCGGGACATCAGCCACGCCAGCTTTTGACGAATGACCGTACGAACGTGCTGGTCGATCATTCGGAGAATGACCGCCTTCTCCAGTCGCACAATCAAGTCTGGATCAAGTCGATCCCAGGCACTTGTTGGTCTTGGTGTTATAGTTGCCGCACCTTTTGTCGACCCAATCACCGATCAGATCCTTGGACCCTTCCAGTTCCTTCGACCAGGCGTCCCCTGGGATGAGACCGGGCGTCTTCCACACCACGGTGAACTGTCCGTTGCCATTGATCTCGCCGATAAACACCGGCTTCGTGATGTGGTGGTTCGGCAGCATCTTAGCCATGCCACCGGTCAGGTTCGGCACCTCGATGCCGGGAAGCGCGTCGATCACCTTGTCAGGATCGGTCGACCTCACCTTCTCTACCGCCTTCACCCACATGTTGAAGCCGATCACGTGCGCTTCCATTGGATCGTTGGTCACGCGCTTCGGATTCCTTGTGTAGGCCTGCCATTCCTTGATGAACTTCTCGTTCGCCGGGGTCTTGACCGATTCGAAGTAGTTCCAGGCAGCGAGGTGACCGACCAGCGGCTTGGTATCGATGCCGGCTAGTTCTTCCTCACCTACCGAGAACGCAACGACCGGAATATCGGTCGCCTTGATGCCCTGGTTAGCGAGCTCCTTATAGAAGGGCACATTGGCGTCGCCGTTAATGGTCGAAACCACAGCCGTCTTCTTCCCGGCCGAGCCGAACTTCTTGATATCGGCAACGATCGTCTGCCAGTCGGACTGACCGAACGGCGTGTAGTTGATCATGATGTCTGCCTGGGCCACCCCTTTCGACTTCAGGTAGGCTTCGAGGATCTTGTTGGTGGTGCGCGGATAGACATAGTCAGTGCCGGCCAGTACCCAGCGCTTCACCTTCTCTTCCTTCATCAGGTAGTCGACCGCCGGGATCGCCTGCTGGTTCGGCGCGGCACCCGTGTAGAATACATTCCGCTCGCTTTCCTCACCCTCGTACTGCACGGGGTAGAAGAGGATACTGTTCAGCTCCTTGAAGACCGGGAGCACCGACTTGCGCGACACCGAAGTCCAGCAGCCAAACACGACCGCGACCTTGTCCTTGGTGATCAACTCGCGCGCTTTTTCGGCAAATAGTGGCCAGTTTGAAGCCGGGTCGACGACCACAGCCTCAAGCTTCTTGCCGAGCAAGCCGCCCTTCCTGTTCTGCTCGTCGATCAGGAAAAGGATGGTGTCTTTCAGCGTGGTCTCACTGATGGCCATGGTGCCGGAAAGCGAATGCAGCACGCCGACCTTGATGGTGTCGTCCGCGGCCTTTGCGCGGGTAGCGGAAGTCAGACCGAGCACCAGTCCAGCGGTTGCGGTAAGCCAGCGACGGCGGCTCAATGCCACCGTTGTCCCGTAGGTTGATTTGGTATGCATGCGGAAACACCTCCCTGACGCAGACGTCAAAAACGCTCCGAAACGGCCTTGTGGCCGCCTGCAATTAGCGAATCGCAAGAACTGTGCCACCATCAACACTCTGCTTAAGTCAATGAAATTGCAGATGATTTCAGATTTCAGCCAAAAGAATGTCGCATTCTGTGCGCCCAAAACTTGGGCTAAGGACATGCGCGCCCATGCGACAGACTGCCCAATATCTCGGCAGAGGCAGGTTTTGTCCAAAATTACGGCACAAGATTAGCTACACGAACCCGACTTGATGGACTGGACTTGATGAGCCGGACTTGGACCTTGAAAGCGCTCGCTTCCTGTTCCATATCAACGCTGAGACCCTTGCGAATCAACGGGTCGCCGCGAGCCGCGTGTTCTGGGCCATCTGGGCCTTTGGCTCGCCTGTTCAGCAACCATCTTTGACGCCCCAAACACGCGGGTGTCCGTGACTGCCTTTGGCGCGCGCTTCTCAACCGCGCCGGAGGCCTGCATTTGATATGAAAGAACCCTCTTTTGACTTCCTTTAAGGATTTCGGCCTCGCCGATCCCATCTCACGCGCTCTTCGAGAACTGAACTATCTGACGCCTACCCCCATCCAGGCACAAACTATCCCGCAGGCTCTTACTGGGCGCGATGTCATCGGCATCGCCCAGACCGGCACCGGAAAGACGGCCGCGTTCGCGCTGCCGATCTTGCACCAGCTCTTGGCGCATCGGATCAAGCCCCAGCCCAAGACCTGTCGCGTTCTCGTGCTCAGCCCTACGCGGGAGTTGTCCGGTCAGATTCTCGACAGCTTCAGGGCCTATGGCCGTCACATTCACCTGACCTCGGCGCTGGCTATTGGCGGCGTTCCGATGGGCCGACAGGTGCGTTCGGTGATGCCGGGCGTCGAGGTCATGGTCGCGACCCCGGGCCGCCTGCTTGACCTCGTGCAAAGCAATGGGTTGAAGCTCAACCAGGTCGAGTTCCTCGTGCTCGACGAAGCCGACCGCATGCTGGACATGGGCTTCATCAACGACATCCGGAAGGTCGTCGCCAAACTGCCGACCAAGCGGCAGACCCTGTTCTTTTCGGCCACCATGCCGAAAGACATCGCAGAGCTCGCCGAGCAGATGCTGCGCGATCCCGCGCGCGTCGCCGTTACGCCCATTTCGTCGACGGCCGAACGGATCAGCCAGCGCATCTTCCAGGTCGACCATGCGGCGAAAGCCGCCTTTCTGGCCGAGTTGCTCCAGCAGGAGCCGGTTGACCGCGCCCTGGTCTTCACCCGGACCAAGCATGGCGCGGACAAGGTCGTTAAGAACCTTGCCAGGGCCGGCATTGCCGCCAACGCCATCCACGGCAACAAGTCGCAGAACCATCGCGAGCGGGTGCTCGCTTCGTTTCGCTCTGGAGAAGTCCCCACGCTGGTCGCCACCGACATCGCAGCCCGCGGTATCGACGTCGACGGCATCAGCCATGTGATCAATTTCGACCTGCCGAACGTCCCCGAAACCTACGTCCACCGCATCGGCCGCACTGCGCGTGCCGGGGCCGAGGGGACGGCGATTTCACTTGTCGCCGGCGCCGAGGAGCTCGGCTACCTGCGTGATATCGAGCGGCTGATCCGCCTCACCCTGCCCCGCGAAGATCGCCGCACGCCGGGCGGCCGCGAGGTCTCGCCGCCGCCGTCGCAACACCGGCCAGGCCGCCCGCCCGCGCGGACGCATGCGCAGCGGCCCGGCGAGGCCGGACCAGGCGCGAAAGGCTCTCGCCGCCGCCACCGTTCCGGTGGTAATATGCCGGTTTCACCAACTGATCGGCAGGAACAGCAACCTGTGCATGGCGCCAGCAAGCCTGAGGGTATACAAGGCGTGGCCTTTTTACGCCGCGACGGTCGCCGCCGGCCCAATCGCAATCCACACTCGCACTAGTCATCTATCGATCTGGAGATAACCATGGCTAAGGAAGAGTTGATCCAGTTCGAAGGACTGGTCACTGAAATCCTCCCCGATGCACGTTATCGCGTGCAGCTCGATACCGGGCACGAGATCGTCGCGTACACCGCCGGCAAGATGAAGAAGAACCGCATCAAGACGCTCGCGGGCGACCGCGTCACGGTCGAAATGTCGCCCTACGATCTGGAGAAGGGCCGCCTCATCTTCCGTCACAAAGACGAGCGTCCCAGCACCGCTGGGGGGCCGCCACGCGGGGGGCAGCAGCGCGGCGGCCAATTCCGCCGCAGGTAGGCCTCGCACAAGCATGACGTGCTTGGATTCCGCCGCGCGGGACGCGGCGGATCAAAAAATCATGCACGTCACGATTGTTTTGAGGGCTTTCATGCAATATTATGTTAGGATCGATTTTCGGCCGGACGACATTAGCATCCACCGGTACAGCCGGTTCAGACACGCTGACGACCCTTCCAAAATTCGATTTCACCAGCCTGCGCGAGTGGGCTTTGACCTTGCATATCTGAGAAGGGACTACCCACGTGAGCATGGGAACCGTTAAGTGGTTTAACGCAACCAAGGGCTATGGCTTTATCCAGCCGGATGATGGTGGCAACGACGTGTTCGTTCACATCAGCGCCGTGGAGCGTGCCGGGCTCGGAACGCTGCGCGAAGGCCAGAAGATTTCCTACGAAGTCGTGGCTGACCGCCGTTCCGGCAAATCCTCGGCGGACAATCTTCGCTCCGCCGGCTAAGCTAATCGGGGCTTTGCCCGGTTCTGCCTGAAATGCGAAAGGCCGTGCTGACCGCACGGCCTTTTTCATTTGGCCACCGCAAGAGCCGATACCCTCAGGATGTCGGACAAGTCGACCCGGCGGGTAGATTATTGTAGACGATGCAGGTGAACTGGCGCGGCCGGGTGTAGGCCTTATCGCTCAACGTTATACCCACGTTGCGATCTATAAATTTGCCAACCATAGACTTGTACTGATAGTCGACCTCGGCGAGGATCAGATAACTCTGCTTGACCAGTAGCTCGTTTGGAATGGTGGTAATCGTCTGACCGGTGGGATGGGGTGAAGTAGTCAGCGTAGCCTGCGTCGCGCCGCTTCCAATGGTTGCAGCCGTGCTCCATTGGACTTTGGCAACGCTGTCTGAGCCGACGTAAATCTCGGAAATCGTGGCTTTCACGGGCGTGGGCGAGTAAGGCGTCACAATCCCGATGCTGGCCGTGAACACATTCTGCAGGTCGGAAGCTGTGATGACGTTCATCGGCTGAGTCGACGCTTGCCACCGGGAAGTCAAATCGGACAGCGATCTCGCTACCATTGTTACCTTACGATTGACCGCAATGGCATCCGCGACCTCGACGACGCCGAAAAACATCACCAACATCAACGGTGCGATAAACGCAAACTCGACGGCCGCAACCCCGCTCCCGTTACGGATGAAATCAAGTGTGGAACGCTTCGTTCGCAGCCATAGATTCGAAATTGCCTTCATGGGCCTACTCGGATGCAGTTATCTTAGAACTGATAGAGCTCATTCTTGAACGTCGCGGTCGCGACCAGAAGCTGATTGCCGTTGGCGAGATTGGCCAGATTGAAACCAAGCCTGGTGACGAACGTCGGCCATTCATAGAACACCCTCACCACGACGATATCTCCAGGGCCGCCCGGGTCGTATTGCATGGTGGGGACGAAACCGCCGTCAGCTCCAATATGGCTGTCAAGCTGCACCAGATTGAACTGCTTATAGCTTCGGATATCGATGTAGAAGCGGCTGCAGTCGAACAACACGCCTCCCGGCACCTTATCGCAGAGATAATTCTTGAATTTGTCCGCCGGTGAACATGGAGCTGCGGACGGGCAATCCGGCAAGTAGTTGCTCTGTGCCCGCCCCGTGAGGACCGTGCGTGCGGCATCCTGCGTTGCCGTCTCGAGCACCTGACTCGCAAAAAACCTGAGCGAGACCTCGAACGTGGCAAACAACAGGCCGAGGAAGACCGGCGCGATCATGGCAAATTCGACGGCTGCCGCTCCGCTTCGGTTGCGGCGGAAACGACGCAGAATGCCTCCACGCGATCGTGTCGAAATAGCAAGTGACGGCATCGCAAGAGCCCCGACGGTGATCTTCTTGCCGTCAGGAGTACATGACACTGATTGTTTAAGTGTTTCGCACGCTCGGGGAAGCACCTCCGAACCGTTAAGACCGCGTTAACCGAACCCTGGCTGCAATCACGCAGGCTTGGCGATCAGGTTCCTGGCCGACAGCAGCAGTTGTGGACGAATGGAAGCCAGTGTGGCTTATGTCTCGCATTGCGTACGAAGGACTCTGCCCACGAATGGAGTGGCAGTTGCGAGACTCACACTAGCGCTTGCCGCAAACCGGATCGCAACTGAGCGTTTCCGCACGGGCCGCGCCCCGATAGATAGTGATGGCATTCTTATTGTTGTCGGCCACGACCTTGGTTGTCTGGGCATCGGCGATGCTGCGCAACGCCAATGACAGGGCGCCGCTATCCCTCGCACTTAGCTGCGCCTTCGCGAGGGTCTCCACCTCGTCAGGCGTCAATTCCAGAGTGGCGGTTTTTCCAAGGACCGTGTTCTTTTCCTTTTCTGTGGGTGCCTGATCAATGGCAAGAACGCGCACGTTGGTTAGAATAGCTGCCGATGTCACCACATCGACATTCGATGCACCTTTCTCGCGCTTCGTCAGAATGACGTCCACGCGGTCATTCGGCAAAATGAAACCTCCCACACCGGTTTTGTCGGAAATCTCCGTCGAAACAGCGCGCTTGCCCGATGGCAGGATGGCAGCCATGAAGCCTGATCCATTGGCATTGATCAGCTTCTGCTCGCGGATAGGCTCACCTTCCATGAAGGCCTGACGCGCGATCGAGCCGGCAAGTTGCGTCTCCGCGTCAGGTTTGTCGCTCTTACGAATAAAGCTGCCGCTTGCCGATGACTTGGCCCACTTCTGCCATTGCAGGTCGCTCGGCTTGACCGTCTCACCGAGCTCAATCTGTCGACGGGCGACCAGGACGTCGACGGTCGGCACCTCTTCCTGCACGACTTGTTGCGCTGGCGGTGCCTTGTTGAAAGCGCCATTGAGGAGAAAGAGCGCGGCGGCGCCAGCAGTTATGGCGATGCCAAGAACGATAACTTGCGCGGACTTCATGGCGCTTCTCTCAACGAATATGCCGGGCAGAATTGCCGCCGTTGCCTTACGAATTAGCCGGCTAGACGTCAAAGTAAGGTTAACAAATCGGCTTAAATCGCTCCAATGTAGGAGATGCCTGCCGGAGCCGACGGCAACTGGAGCTGCGATCCAAAGACCGCACCGAACCGGACGACGGGTTTAACTGCAAGTTTACTTCAATCCGGCTTTCGACCGACCAATTAACGGTGCCGAAATGAGCTGCGCTCATGGTCTTGCGATCATCTCGGATGAGGTCTTGATCTCTCCAGATCCCTCGAAGTGGCGTTTGCGTATGCTTAGACCGAATGGCGCGCTCAAAGTGGCAGCAGATAGTTCAGGCCGCACTAACTCGCCAGTGCAGGTAGTCTGCCTCGCACTGCTTGTGGCCCTCCTCGCGTTGGCGGCGCGGATTGCCAGCATCTGGTGAAGACACTGGATTGCCGACACCGGTTGAACGAATCGCTTCATGTTTGCACACAATCATTTTTCGTTTTTTCACGTTTCGTCGCTAGAAACAGCGAGACCCGATGTCAAAGCCGCACAACCTGAAAGCAACCCATGCTCCTTGACCTCGCGCGCCTCCTGCTCTTTCCGGCCCTGACGGTGTTCGCCGGCGCAAGCGACCTGTTCTCCATGACGATGTCGAACCGGGTGTCGCTGGCCCTGATCGCCGGCTTTTTCGTTCTCGCATTCGCCGGTGGCATGCCGCTTCACGAGATGATGCTGCATATCAGTGCCGGGGCTGCGGTACTCGCGGTCGCTTTCGCCCTTTTTGCCAGGGGCATTGTCGGAGGCGGTGACGCAAAAGTGGTCGCATCGACAGCCCTCTGGCTCGGCTTCCCCCATTTGATGGACTATCTGCTGGCTGCATCCTTGTTCGGCGGAGCGTTGGCGGTTTCGCTGCTGTTGTTCCGGCGGTGGCCATTGCCATATGCGCTGATCCATCAGACTTGGCTCCTCCGGCTGCACCACGGCGAGACTGGCATACCTTACGGCATCGCCCTCGCATTCGGCGCATTGATGGTCTACCCGGAGACCGATTGGGTGAAGGCGATCGATCTCGCTCACCTGACCATTGGCTAGACTCGATGGGTAAACTCGCCGTTAAGGCGATTTAGATACGCCTCATTAACCATGCTTTGACGAATACGTGGTCATATTTCACCAAGGCGGCGGCAGCGTCGCAGCGTCTTTGGTGGAAAGCGAAGCGTATGAACACTGCATGCATTGTCGTCCTGACAGAGGCTAGCGCGGCCGGCGGCACTGCCGCTCATCCCGCGATCGCGTCACACACGCTACGCAACACCAACGACATCACCACCAGGGACGACACAATCGAGCAATACGCGTCGAAGCGCGGCGGGAGCGTGAGTTCCGCTGGCAACGGAGTCTTCGACCAAATGGCGGCGCAGAAGTGGCGATGAGGATTTTCGATATGCAATGCAGGGGCCCCCGGACAAAGCTGCGAACCTTGATGGTCCGCGCCCTGTCGTTTTCTGCCGTAACTGCGCTGACGCTCAATCCAGCTCTTACGCCCGTTATCGCAGCCGACTACGGTGCCCCGCCGCCAGTCGTGGTCGACGGTGGGATGAACGCACGCCCCTTGGCGCTCGGCATCGGCAAATCGATCGTGATAGATCTGCCGCGCGATATCAAGGATGTGCTCGTCGCCGATCCCAAGATCGCGAACGCCGTCGTCCGATCGTCGCAGCGCGCCTACATCATTGGCGCCGCCGTCGGTCAGACCAACATCGTCTTCTTCGATTCCGACGGCAAGCAGATCGCAGCCTACGACATCGCGGTCACGCGCGACCTCAACGGCATTCGCGCCGCATTGAAGCAGATCCTGCCCAATTCGGACATCCAGATCGAGGGTCTCGGCAACGGCGTCGTCCTATCGGGCATGGCGGCAAACCCGGGCGAGGCGCAGCAGGCGAACGATCTCGCCGTGCGTCTGACTGGGAATGCCAACCTGGTGACGAATTCGATCGTGGCCCGCGGTCGCGACCAGGTCATGCTCAAGGTGACGGTCGCCGAAGTCGCGCGCACTATTATCAAGCAACTGGGCATCGATCTCTCGTCCAGCCTCAACTATGGCACCGCGGTACTGAACTTCAACAACTCGAACCCATTTACGGCGGCCGGCGGCAACCTGGTAAACTCCAACGGTCTCCAAACGTCGCTCGGCCCCCTCTCCCGCTCCGGCTACCCCGCAGTGACGGCGACGCTACGAGCGATGGAAAGTGCAGGAGTCATACGCACGCTCGCCGAGCCGAACCTGACCGCGATTTCAGGTGAGTCGGCCACCTTCATCGCCGGCGGCGAATTTCCGATACCGGGAGCCTACAGCTGCGACCCGCAAACGCATGTCTGTACCACCTCGGTCAACTACAAGAAATTCGGTATCTCGCTGAATTTCACTCCCGTGGTGATGGCCGAGGGCCGAATTAGCCTCCATGTGATGACCGAGGTGTCGGAACTATCCCAAGAGAATTCGCTCACACTGACGCAGTCTTCCGGCAGCGGCAGTGCAAGCTCCATAACCCTGCCTTCGATCAAGACCCGCCGGGCCCAGACCACGCTCGAAATTCCCTCTGGTGGCTCGATGGCGATGGCGGGACTGATCCAGAACCAGACCAAGCAGGCGATCAACGGCTTGCCGGGAATGATGAACCTGCCCGTGCTTGGAACGCTGTTTCGCAGCCGTGACTTCGTCAACAATCAGACCGAGCTGATGGTGCTGGTGACACCCTACGTCGTCCGTGCGGTCGCGCAGAAGGATCTGTCGCGCCCGGACGACGGCTTCGCGGCGACGAGCGATCCACAGGCTCAACTGCTCGGCAGCATCACCCGCATCTATGGCGTGCCGAACCGTATCGACCCGGCGCGGAATTATCGCGGCACCTACGGCTTCATCACCGACTAAGGCGAATGAGGGACTTGATAATGACCACAACACGACCTCTCGACCGCAAACGCGCCTTCCAGCTTGGCGGCGCGCTTGTCGGCCTCGCCGTCGCGCTCGGCGCCTGCACGCATACCGATGAAGCGGTCACCGCCTCCATCCCCGACGACTACAGGCAGCGCCACCCGATTGCGATCCAGGAAACCAACCAATCCATTGTGGTCTTCGTCGGACACGCGCGGGGCGGACTGACCGCGTCCCAGCGCGCCGACGTCATGGGTCTCGCGTCGACCTGGCTGCAAGAAGGTACCGGAGAGATCGATATCGACGTGCCGACAGGTACTCCCAACGCACGGGCGGCCGCTGAATCGCTGCGCGAAATCCGATCAATGCTATCGGCCGCTGGCGTGCCGCCGCGCGGTATCGTCGCACGCAGCTATCGTCCGAAAGACTCACGCTTCCTGCCTCCGATCCGATTGACCTACTCCAGGATCTCCGCAGTCGCGGGCCCTTGCGGGTTGTGGCCGGATGACCTGGGTCCTTCGATCAAAAACAAGAGCTATTTCGAGAACACGGATTACTACAATTTTGGTTGCGCCTATCAGCGCAATCTCGCTGCCATGGTCGACAATCCGTCGGATCTCGTGCAGCCGCGACCAGAAACGCCCGCCTACAGAATGCGCCGTACCGATACCTTCGACAAATATCGCAAGGGTGCGCCAATTAGCGGACAGTATCCAGAAGCCGACAAAGCTAGACTGAGCGATACCGGACAATGATCAGCTACGCACGCCAGACCGAAGAACAGCCACAGGCCACTCAATCGCCGGTCGAGGACCATATTGCGCCGGCTCCGCGCGTTTCCGCCCAGGTCTTCTGCGAAACGGTGGAGACCGCGGCCGCCGTGCAATCCGCCGGCGAAGACCGCCGCCTTGGCAAGACCCATGTCAAGATCCAGATGGGCGGAATGCCGGCTGCGATCGAAGCCTACCACTCCGCACCGACCCCAAATGTGATCGTGATTGAAAGCGGCGGCCGCAACGACCTACTATCCGGTCTCGATCAACTCGCCACCGTCTGCGATGCCGGCACTCGCGTCATCGTGATCGGACGGACCAACGACGTCGGCCTCTACCGCGAACTGGTCCGCCGCGGCATCAGTGATTACGTGCTCGCACCGGTCGCACCGCTGGATGTGGTCCGGTCAATCTGCAATCTGTTTTCGGCGCCGGAAGCCAAGGCGATTGGCCGCGTCCTTGCGGTCGTCGGCGCCAAGGGCGGCGTGGGCGCCTCCACGATTGCGCACAACGTAGCCTGGGCGATTGCACGCGAACTCACGATGGACGCGGTCGTCGCCGATCTTGATCTCGCTTTCGGCACAGCGGGCCTCGATTACAACCAGGATCCTGCGCAGGGAATCGCGGATGCCGTGTTCTCGCCCGACCGGATCGACACGGCTTTCCTCGACCGCCTGCTGTCGAAATGCACCGATCATTTGAGCCTGCTGGCCGCGCCGGCGACGCTGGATCGCGTCTACGACTTCGGCACCGAGGCCTTCGACGCGATCTTCGACACGCTGCGCACCAGTACACCGTGCATCGTCCTCGACGTCCCTCACCAATGGTCGGGCTGGACCAAGCGCGCGTTGATCGCGGCGGACGACATCCTGATCGTCGCGGCGCCCGACCTCGCCAATCTGCGAAATACCAAGAATATCTACGATCTCCTCAGGGCGGCGCGGCCCAACGATCAGCCGCCGCTGTACTGCCTGAACCAGGTAGGCATGCCGAAACGACCGGAAATCGGCACTGGCGAGTTCGCCAAGGCGCTCGAGAGCCAACCGATCGTGTCGATTCCGTTCGACCCGCAGGTGTTCGGCGCGGCCGCCAACAACGGCCAGATGATCGCCGAGATATCCGCCAATCATCGTTCGACGGAGATGTTTCTGCAGATCGCGCAGCGCCTGACCGGACGTAGCGAGATCAAGAAGAAACGGACTTCGCTCCTCGCCCCCCTGATAGGCAAGCTGCGGAACAAATAGACGGTTGCATGGAGTTGTATCGTGTTCGGAAAGCGTAGCGGATCAGATATCGACCTTCGGGCTCCCAGGCCCGCGGCGTCGCCGGAACCGACGCCGGGCCCGGCGTCCGGCGTTTCGCGGCTGCCTTCTGCGCCCACTGTTTCGGCTCCTCCGCTCGCGCCGGCCAAGATCCAGCCGCCAGTGACCGAAAGTCGGCGCTCCGACAACTATTACGAGGTCAAGGCGACGATCTTCGGCGCGCTAATTGAGGCGATCGACCTTGCCCAGCTCGGGAAGCTCGACCCTGAATCGGCGCGCGAGGAAATTCGCGACATCGTTAACGAGATCATCGCGATCAAGAACATCGTGATGTCGATCGCCGAGCAGGAAGAGCTGCTCGACGACATCGGCAACGACGTGCTTGGTTACGGTCCGCTTGAGCCGCTGCTGTCGCGCGACGACATCGCCGACATCATGGTCAACGGCGCCAACACGGTCTACATCGAGGTCAACGGCAAGATTCAGCGCACTGGTATCCGTTTCCGCGACAACCAGCAGCTTCTCAACATCTGCCAGCGCATCGTCAGCCAAGTCGGTCGACGCGTTGATGAATCCTCACCCATTGTCGACGCCCGTCTCGCCGACGGCTCGCGCGTCAACGCCATCGTGCAGCCGCTGGCGATCGACGGCCCCGCGCTCACCATCCGCAAATTCAAGAAGGACAAGCTGACGCTCGATCAGCTTGTAAAGTTCGGCGCGATCTCACCGGAAGGCGCGCAGATCCTGCAGATCATCGGCCGCTGCCGCTGCAACGTACTGATCTCCGGCGGCACCGGCTCGGGCAAGACGACGCTACTCAACTGTCTGACCAACTACATTGACCACGACGAGCGTGTCATTACCTGCGAAGATGCAGCCGAACTACAACTGCAACAGCCGCACGTGGTGCGCCTGGAAACCCGGCCGCCCAACATCGAGGGCGAGGGTCAGATCACCATGCGCGATCTGGTCAAGAACTGCCTGCGTATGCGTCCCGAGCGCATCATCGTCGGCGAAGTCCGCGGACCCGAGGCGTTCGACCTGCTGCAGGCCATGAACACCGGCCATGACGGCTCGATGGGAACACTGCACGCCAATAATCCGCGCGAGGCGCTGTCGCGCTGCGAATCCATGATCACGATGGGCGGGTTTGCACTTCCGTCGCGCACCATTCGGGAAATGATGTGCGCCTCGATCGACGTGATTGTCCAGGCCGCCCGCCTGCGCGACGGCTCCCGCCGTATCACTCACATCACCGAGGTGATGGGCATGGAAGGCGACACTATCATCACCCAGGACGTCTTCCTCTACGACATGGTGGGTGAAGACGCCAACGGTGCAATCATCGGCCGGCATCGCTCGACGGGTATCGGTCGTCCACGCTTCTGGGAACGTGCCCGCTACTACGGCGAGGAGAAGCGGCTCGCCGCCGCGCTTGACGCTGCTGAAATGAATTCGAATAGCTGAAGGAGCGAGCTTTGAACCTGCAATCGCTTGCGCTGGCCTTTCTCGCCATGACCGCGGTCGGCGGCGTCGCCTGGGTCTTCATCTATCCAATACTTTCGGGAGAGCAAAAAGCGGAGGACCGGCGAGCTTCTATTGCCCGATCCGAGCCTATCAACGTCCAACGGACGGATAAATCCCAGCGCTCGCGGCGCGAGCAGGTCGAAGGAACGTTGAAGGAACTCGAAGCCCGGCATCGGAAGGAGACACGAGTCCCGCTTGGCAGGCGCCTGACCCAGGCCGGCTTGAGCTGGACCCCGCAGAAATTCTGGATCATCTCAGCGGTGATTGCTGTGATCTTATCCGCGCTGGCGCTCTTGATGGGCGGCGGCCCGCTGGCGGCTGGGTTGCTGGCGTTTGCCGGCGGCCTCGGCGCCCCCCGTTGGCTCCTTGGCTACCTCAAGAAGCGCCGCGAAGCAGCTTTCCTGAAGGCGCTACCGGATGCCGTCGACGTGGTCGTCCGCGGCATCAAGGCCGGCCTTCCCCTGTACGATTCCATCAAGGTGGTCGCGGCCGACGCTCCGGAACCGCTGCGCGGCGAGTTCATGGCAATCATCGAGACCCAGGCGATCGGAATGCCGCTCGGTGACGCCTGCGCGCGTCTCTACGAACGGATGCCGCTGCCAGAGGCAAACTTCTTCGGCATCGTCGTATCGATCCAGCAGAAATCGGGCGGCAATCTCTCCGAAGCACTCGGCAACCTTTCCAAGGTGCTGCGCGACCGTAAGAAGATGAGAGAGAAGATTCAGGCAATATCGATGGAAGCCAAGGCGTCAGCCGGCATCATCGGTTCTCTTCCGCCGAGCGTGGCTACTCTCGTGTATCTCACGAGCCCCGACTACATCAAGCTGCTGTTTACCCATCATACCGGCCAACTCATGCTGGTCGGCTGCGCGATCTGGATGTCGGTGGGCATATTCGTGATGAAGAAGATGATCAATTTCGATTTCTGATGGTGGCACATGATTGAGTTCTTGGTTGCAAAACTTCACGACGCTCAGTTCATGTTCATGCTGCTGGCAACAATTTCCTTCAGCGCAACGGTCTACACGCTGATGATCCAGCTCGCTCCCCGTCAGGAACTCTCCAAGCGCATGAAGGCGGTGGCGAACGAGCGCGAGCGCATCCGGAAACGCGAGCGCGAGCGGATGAACAAGACCGACAAGGTCGGCTTGCGCCAGACACCGAAGCAGTTTGTCGCCAAGTTGGTGGACGATCTCAATCTCACCAAATGGCTTGCACAGGAAGCCGCGCACGAAAAGCTCATCATGGCGGGCTACCGCGGTCATGCGCCCTACATCTACTTCCTGTTAGCCCGGGCAGCGACGCCAATTGCACTGTCCCTCGGCGCGGTCGTCTATATTTTCCTGATCGTGCAGTTGCAAAAACCGATGCCCATCAAGATAGGCATCTGCCTTGGCGCCGCCTATCTCGGCCTACAGGCACCAATGCTGTTCCTCAAGAACAGGATAAGCAAGCGCCAACTCTCGATCAAGCGTGCTTTCCCCGACGCACTTGACCTGCTCCTGATCTGTATTGAATCGGGCATGTCGGTCGAGGTAGCTTTCCGCAGGGTCGCAACCGAAATCGCCGGTCAATCAATCGAGTTGTCGGAAGAACTCGCGCTGACCACCGCCGAGCTCTCATATCTGCCGGATCGAAAGGTCGCCTATGAGAACCTGGCGCGCCGCACCGGCCTCGATGGCGTTAAATCGGCCTGCCTGGCGCTGCAGCAGGCGGAACGCTACGGCACCCCGCTCGGACAGAGCCTGCGCGTAATGGCGCAGGAAAATCGGGACATGCGCATGAGCGAAGCCGAGAAGAAAGCGGCGGCACTGCCGCCGAAGCTGACCGTGCCGATGATCCTGTTCTTTCTGCCAGTGCTGTTCATTGTTATTCTCGGACCGGCCGGCATCAGGGTCAGCCAGACGCAATTCCATTGACAGGCGCGGCGCCGATGTGCCGCGCCGCGAGCCTCTCAATCAGTATCCGTCAGAAGATCAGTTGGGCTAGCTGAGGAGTGCTGCCGCTCACCACCGAAGTCTGGGCCGATGATTTGGTTCGCCGTCATTTTGGATGGGCGGGCATCACGTGCAGCGAGACACAGTTCCATTGACGGCGCGGCGCCGACGTGCCGCGCCGCAAGTCTCTCAATCAGGTATCAATCAGAAGATCGGTTAGGCTGGCTGAGGAATGCCGCCGACGAAATCCAGTTTGGTCCGCGGGCTCGGCATTTCCTGCAGATAGGCGGCAGCATTGCCATCGACCCCTGACTGAGCCGATGATTCTGTTCTTTCTGGCGGCACTGTTTATCGTTGGGCAGCCATCAAGTGCAGTGAACTGCACTGACCCGCGCGACGCGGCAGCCGCGTCGCAAG
>JGI24705J35276_12238635_pt1 | contig 31165 bp, 25 predicted proteins | sample TergutNt197P4_FD_35276 | JGI IMG/M metagenome (IMG submission 35276) | reverse complement strand
CGTTGGTGCCGATTATTGTGATTCCTGTTTCGTTAGTGGGCGCTTTTTTTGTAATGTATGTGGCCGGGTTTTCAATTAATGTTTTAACCATGCTCGCTGTCGTATTATCGGTAGGGCTGGTGGTTGACGATGCAATCATTGTCACTGAGAATATATATGTACGCATAGAACGTGGTATGTCGCCTAAAGAAGCCGGTATCGAAGGATCGAAAGAAATATTCTTTGCAGTCGTTTCGACAACCATCACCTTGGTATCTGTATTCCTTCCCATAATTTTTATGCAAGGGATGACAGGACGGTTATTTAAGGAATTTAGCATTGTGATTGCAGGCTCGGTCGCTATTTCCGCCGTTGTAGCCTTATCTTTCTCTCCGATGCTCGCCACCAAACTGTTGAAACGTAGAGAAAAGCCAAACTGGCTGGTCGAAAAAACAGAACCATTCTTTGTGTGGTTGAACAATATCTACGCTACCTCTTTATCCACATTTTTGAAATACAAACTGGCGGCTATACCTATTGTACTTTTCCTGCTTGGATCTATCTTCTATTTCTGGAATAAGATTCCCTCCGAATTGTCACCAATGGAAGATCGCTCCCAGTTTACAATCAATATGAGAGGACCTGAAGGAGCCACTTACGAGTTTTACCGCGATTATTCGTTGCAAATCGAAGATTTGGCTGAAGCGACAATCCCTGAAGCCATTGACATTGTCAATCGTTCCATGTTCGGCACATCCATGGTCAATGTAATACTATCCGACATAAAGGATAGAGAACGAAATCAAATGGAAATAGCTGATCAGATGTCAATATTAGTACGTAGTAAAAATGATGCCCGCGCATTTGTACAGCAACAGACTACCTTTGGTAGTCGAAGGGGAGGTATGCCTGTGCAATATGTGCTTCAGGCGCCAAATATTGTCATGTTACAGGAATACATCCCTGCATTTATGCAAAAAGTCACTGAAAGTCCGGTGTTGCAAATGGCGGACGTCAATCTTAAGTTCACCAAACCGGAAACACGCATTGAGATTGATCGCGACAAAGCAACCTTGTTGGGAGTAAGTACGCGGACTATATCTTCGAATTTACAATATGCGCTCAGTGGACAGCGCATGGGATATTTCTATATGAACGGAAAACAATACCAGATATTAGGAGAAATCAATCGCCAGCAACGGAATACGCCGCTTGACCTGAAATCCATATATGTACGGAGCGACGGAGGACAAATGCTCCAGTTAGATAACTTCGTCACATTACAGGAAACGGTTGCGCCTCCTCAGTTATACCGTTATAATCGTTTCATTTCCGCCACCGTTTCATCAGGATTAAATAAAGGTTACACCATCGGAGACGGTCTTGATGAACTTGACCGTATCGCAAAAGAAACCCTTAACGGCAGCTTCAGGACAGCACTATCGGGTGAATCCAAAGAATTTCGGGAAAGTTCCTCCAGCCTCATGTTTGCACTTATCCTCGCATTGATCATGATTTATCTTGTATTGGCTGCCCAGTTTGAGAGTTTTAAAGACCCGTTTGTGGTTATGTTTACCGTACCTTTGGCTATTGCAGGCGCACTGATGTATATGAGTTTCAAAGGCATTACAATGAATATCTTTAGTCAGATCGGCATAATCATGCTAATAGGACTTGTGGCCAAAAACGGTATTTTGATTGTAGAATTTGCCAACCAGCGACAACATGCCGGATCGGACAAAATGGATGCCATCCATTCTGCTTCAGTGCAACGACTAAGACCTATCCTAATGACCAGTATTTCGACTATTTTAGGATTGGTGCCGCTTGTCCTTGCTTCAGGCGAAGGAGCAAACAGCCGGATTGCCATGGGGGTGGCCGTCATTGGAGGAATGGTCTTATCTACATTTATGACACTATATGTCGTTCCGGCTATGTATAGTTTTATATCCACTAACCTCAAAAATAAAAAAGAAAAACGATGAAATACGTCTGCCTGATAATAGCTGCTGTAACATGTAATACGCTTGCTTTCTCACAGGAAATCTATACACTTCAACAATGTATCGAAACCGGATTGGAATACAATTATTCTATCCGGATTGTCCGCAACGAAGAACAGGTTGCCCGTAATAATTCGATTCCGGGCAATGCAGGATATTTACCCGTCATAGAATTAAGTGGTGGCTTGAGCGGGTCTTCATACAATTACAATTATAATTATGCAGATGGAAGTTCGGATAAGGTAAATAATAATAACTCAGAGACAGCAAACATAGGTGTTAACATGAATTGGACTTTGTTTGACGGTTTTGGCATTCAGGCGAATTATGCACGGTTAAAAGAATTACAGATTGTGGGTGAACTGAATACACGTCTTTCTATTGAAGATTTAGTGGCCAATATAGCGGGTGTATATTATAATCTGATCCGCCAAAAAATAAGGTTACAAAACTTGCAGGCTACGTTGAATCTGTCGAAAGAACGGCTTCGCATTGTCGAAGAACGTTATTTCATCGGAACCACTTCGCGCTTAGAATTTCAACAGGCTACGGTAGATTTTAATGCCGACAGTTCCCGGTTTATATCGCAACTTGAAACAGTTCACACCACCAGTGTCCGGCTAAATGCCTTGCTTGCAATGGATCCAAACAACTTGGTTCTTATATCTGATACGTCCATCAGCTTTAATCCGACACTGGATAAAAACGTATTATGGGATTACATCATTCTGAACAACACCTCTTTATTATTATCGCAAAAAAACAAAACACTTTCAGAAATAGAATACAAAAGGGCAGTTAGTCGTAATTATCCATACATAAGATTGAATAGCGGATATGGATTTACTTCAAACTGGTATTCGATTGGAAATACCGATATGCAACAAAGATTGGGACTAAATTATGGTGTTACCATTGGTTTTACCCTCTTCGACGGATTTAACCGCCGCCGCGAACAAAGGAACGCGCAGCTGCAAATTCAAAACAGCGACCTGCGAATGCAAAACCTCGAACTCGCTTTACAGACTGATTTTTCTAATCTGTGGATGGCCTACCAGAACAATCTTAAGCTTTGGATCATGGAACAGGAAAATTTAGTGGTAGCCCATGAGAATCATAATATTGCTGTCGAACGTTATAAATTAGGTGAATTGTCGGGAATACAACTTCGGGAAGCTCAAAACGCACTCCTTGAGGCTGAGGAACGACTTTCCATTTCGGAATACAACACCAAACTCTGTGAAATCTCATTGTTACAACTCAGTGGACAGATTCTAACATATCTTTATCCGGAAAATTAATGTATTTTTCGTGAGTGTTTTTTATTTGTCTTTGTTTTTACAAAAATAAATACCTATTTTTGCTGCAATAATTTCGCGGAACAAATGGAAACGTCTATTTTACAACAAAAAGGATGGCCTTTTCTTACTTGGAATAATAAAGAATTATGCTATTTATTAGGTGAGGTCAGAAACCGACAAGGAAGACTTGCCGGTAAGTCCGGCTTATTAGGATTAGATATCAAGAAAGAAATTCTCCTCAATTCGTTTACAAATAATATCATAAAATCATCATTCCTTGAGGGCAAGTTCTTAGATGAAGATGCTGTACAATCCTCTGTTGCAGGACATTTAAACTTAAAAATCCCAGGTTTACCTGCCAAAGATCCATTGATTGAACAAATTGTGAATGTCACTATTGACGCATTATCCAATTATCGCCTGCCAATTACCGAAGAGCGTATCTTAACATGGAAAAAAGCATACAGCGCTATACACAAAAATCAACTTATTCAATTCGATTATAAGCCAAACATCGAAAACGCCCAGGTTAACATGGCATATTTGAATGATTCGATCCATATTTCGAACGAAATCAAACGTTTAATTAATTGGATGAACACTCTTCATCCGATTGATCCTGTGTTAAAGGCAGGTATTACACTTTTAAAATTTCATTTTATCAATCCGTTTGAAGAAGATAATGGACTGATTGCCCGTTCGTTGATGGATATTTTCCTGACAAGAGCCGACGATCAACCTAAACGAATATTCTGTATGTCAGCCCAAATGTGCAATCAACAGGAAACCTATAAACATGCACTTCGACAGGCGCATCAAAATAAAAATTTGGATATCACAGAATGGCTTATGTGGTTTTTATATTGTTTGGAAAGTGCATTGATTAATGCTGAAAATTCCCTGACACGAATCCTGGAGAAATCAAAATTCTGGGAGAGATACCGCCTGATGCGTTTGAACGAGCGTCAGGTCAAAATGATCAATATGTTGTGGGAAGGGCTGGAAGCAAATCTTACATCTTCGTATTGGGCAAACGTTAACTATTGCTCTCCTGATACGGCACTACGTGATATACAGGATTTAATTGATAAAAATGTTTTATATAAAAAAGACGGTGGCGGTCGCAGTACCTCGTACGAACTTAATTAATTACCCGATTCTATAGAAGTTATCTATTTTAAAATTCCCACTTCTTTTAATTTCTCAATCTTATCTTTTGACAACTTACCTTCGACATATCGCTTAACGTTTTGCTGCCGCCACTGTTGCAAAGAAGTTCTATTATCATTTAATTTCCATTGTCTCAATTGTTTATGCCAGATATCGGTCGGCTCTTCAATTTTTTTTAATGAGGTGACTTTTTCAATGCCACTTTTCTTTGCTTTACCTTTTTGGGGGACAGTTTTTCTTACGAACTCAAAAGGAAAGTTTATCTGCATTAATTTTTCCAAATGTTCTTTTTTAAGCGTGCCTGATTTATACTGTTGTCTGTTTTGGTACATCCAGGTGTTTATTGTTTTTTCTTTATGGCCGCTACAATACAGTTCGAAATTATTTTCCCATGAACCATATCGTTTTCTTTTTGTGATACCTTGATTTATTTCTTTTTGCGCATCCAATAATCCGGGATGGATTACCTGTTTTTTAGTAGAGTCATTTTCCTGCAAAGATTCCTGAACGGGAATAGGTTCTAAAACAGGGATTGCTCCCGGTTCTAATTCTTTGGATACATTTTCATCTAATTCAATACTGATGTTTTTTGTCAGATATTCATCTTCATTTTTTTCCAAATTAGTTTTTTCTATAGAAATGTCGCTATCCTTTTCCAATTCAAATTCAAATTGTGTGATGGTGAATTTACAATTCATTTTTTCCATCCGTTCCACGTTTATACGATAGCAAGGAGAGATAGAATTTTCTATCACTGCAGTAATTGTTCCAAAAAAACTCCATTCATTGCTGTCGTATTTTACTTTTTCTCCGACTTGATACTTCATAATTATTAATTTTTTGTTATTGATGCCATTAATTATTTTAAGTTAAACTCATTTGATTGTAAAAGATTTAGCAGATAAAATACCTGCTCTTGTAGTGCTTATCACCGCTGTTCCTTCAATTTCGTGATTTCCGTAAACCCTAATGGTAATAGTCTGACTGTTTACACTTTCTCCCTGTGCATATCCGGCATTTCGGGAAGTTTCATTAGTTACTCCTCCGGCAGCGCCGCCACGTTGGCCACCTTGTTGAGGTCTTACTCCTGGTTCAGGTAGAATACGCGCCATTGGTTTTTCTCCCTCAACAGCTGATTTGGGCAGGCTTATTTTAACCTGATCCTGACGGACAATTTTCACTAAATCAGCCTGGCGTAAAGCAGTAGGAAGTTTCCCTGCATTACGATACGAAACTTTTATTTGGAAATCGGTCGAATCCTGTTTGTAGGTTTTTATCTTTTTGACTTCAATATTATCCCATTGTAGTTGAGGTAAATGTTTGATCATTTCTATGTTAAATAAGGCTTCGTTTTTTATCCATCTTTCAAGTTGATCTGGTGGAGGATTTTGGTTAAAGAACTTGGGATTCCAGCCGCCTATTTCAACATCGCCCAATTGCGGATGATTATACGGTTTCCAATCGAAAAACACTTTTCCGTCGTATTCTTCATCAGCCATAATTAGCCGGTCAAATTCATCAATCACCCCATCTTCATTATAATCCTTTGTGGCTCTGCCTGTATTCCATATTTCATCGCCGTACCAGATAGCTCCGTAATACCAGTATCCGAAGTCGGGGCCATGCCCGAAAAGCGGCGCACCAGCTCCTCCGCTATAATCATTATACACGTCGCCAGCCCGTTCATATCCGGTAATACTTTTCCCAATCCCATCGAATAAGATATACCATTTGAGGTCTTCAGGAAACATGGCAGATGAAGGTGCAGTACTTGGTGGACGCAGGTGCATCGGTACGCTCGTATCCATCGAATTAACCACATAAATATTGGGATTTGCCATTAAAAAATTAAATACTGCCCTTGTTTCAGGCTCGCTTAACGGGAATTCTCCGGCTCCGCCTTGTGTCCAACCCCGTCCGGTAGCTTCACGCTCAGGTCTCCAGTTTTCAGCATAATTACGGTGCAAATCCAAACCACCGATACCATCCTCGTTATACTTTCCATCTCCATCATTATCAATACCTTCTGAAATAATACTGTACTCTCCTTTTTCACCTGCATTGACTCTTTTCATCAGTCGGCCAGTCGGGTCTCTCGGATCAATTATATACGTTCCTTCCGGATCTTTATAGCGTATTTGCAGGATATATCCATCTCCATCAAGGTCTTCAGGGCCATCTTCGTCTAAAAGGCCATCACCGTCGCTATCAACCGGACGAACCGAACTCCTGTTCGATTGAGCCGTATGTAAATATAAATTATGTCCATCGGGATTATTAACAGGTTTTAGGTATATGGCATTTTTATCAATAATTTGGGTGATTTCCGCATCTTTTCCATACCCTTCAATCAGGTATTTCATTAGCCATAGCGTTGATTCGACGGCAGTGATTTCGCCACTGTGCCGTCCCCCCTCAAAATATGCTGCCGGTTTATCCGTCGCTTTACCTGTTTCCTTGTTGGTCAGTGTTATCTGTAAGATAGGACGCCCTTCATAGCTAACACCTACTTCATACATATCTATCAGATTTGGGTATTGTTCAGCCCACTTTCTCATCCAGTGATAAATCACATCAGCGGTATGATATTTGTCGAATGTAAGCTCCGGAGATGGTGTATATTCCACTTCGGGATATTGTACCTTAGGGAAAAAACTAACTCCATGACGAAAGCCTTTGAGTGTATAAAACTTTGTGTCTGTATTGCTTTCCGGCCATTTTTCTTCTGTTAAAGGCTTCACTATTTGTGCCTGAATACCGGTAATCAGGAAAAACAGAATAAAAAATAATCTAAATAAAAGATTCATATTCATTTTTTTAAGGTGGGCAAGATCATTGCTTTATAACATAATAGTATTATATAAATCGCAAAAAATCACAACTAATTTGAAATGCAAATATACAAATAATTAATAATATCAAACAATTTTTCGCAAAAAAATATCTTTTTCAGACAGTCTTTCGAAAAAAACTATTTCATTAAAAAATCCACAAAACACAATGCAGCCAGCGCCGTACCATATCTTTTTTCGATAGTAATACCTTCCGTAATAAAGTTCAACTCTCCTAAATAGTACTTGCCGTACGTCTTTTGATGCAAATCGTTGATTACACGAATCAAACGCGACTCCAATTCTTCTATACGATAGCGTCCGCTTACTTCACAGACAAGTCCACCCACCTTTTCATCAAAATCTTCATCTTTGTACATCCATGCATAGATTACTCCTGCTGACACAAACTCATCCTGATAGCCATGCGAAACAGCCATTATCGTCTTTAATTCAGAACCAAACGGAGGTAAATCAATGTCATCCATTGTCACTAAACGAGCTGTAGCAGGTATTACCGACGAATACGTCATAATATTAAAATCCGCTATACCGGCATCATATAATGCCATGTGATAAGAACCGGCATGTTTTTCCAAATCAGAATCACCACTGCCCTTTGCAATAAAAAAGTGATTTGGGATTAAATTCCCAATTGTTTTTACCATCTCTTGAAAATTTATTTTTGTGCATAATCAACATTATTTCCCGACAACTGTTTTTTAATGTCAGCATTCGGGGGGGCAAAAATATAAAAATTCTTTCATCTTTTTACATTATTTTCCAAAAAAAACTAATTTGTGATTAATTTTAAATTCTCCATTTTCAAATCTCAATTATTTATGTACTTTTGCGCCAATACATAGCACTAAGAATGGGAGATGGAATAATTATTCAGGTATTTTTCGGGGTTATAGTTTTTATAATGCTTTTTTTGGATTTATTTGTTGTTAACAAAAAAGCACACGAAATAAAAATGCGGGAAGCGTTTGTGATGAGCATTGTATGGATAAGTTTAGCGCTGATTTTTAATGTGATTGTTTATCTATGGATCGGTGAAGAAAAAGCAATGGCATTTTTGGCCGCTTATGTAATTGAGGAATCTTTAAGCGTAGATAATCTGTTTGTTTTTATCATCATTTTCAATGTTTTCAATGTAAAACCGGAATATCAGCATAAAGTGCTGTTTTGGGGAATACTTGGAGCGATAGTAATGCGTTTAATATTTATTGCAGCTGGAGTAACATTACTGCACAGTTTCAATTGGATTATGTATCTCTTTGGTATATTTCTTGTTTATACAGGAATAAAAATAGGATTTGAAAAAGATAAACCGGTTGAACCTCAAAAAAACAAACTAATCAGATTTTTGACAAAAAAAATTCCTGTAAGCAGCGAATTCAGTAAAGACAGATTCTTTGTTAAAATAAATGGGAAAGTCCTTGCCACCCCATTGTTTATCACATTGGTAGTAATTGAATTTTCCGACCTGATTTTTGCAGTTGACTCGATTCCGGCTGTACTGTCTATTTCTGATGATATCTTTATTATTTATTCATCTAATATCTTTGCTATACTGGGATTAAGGTCTTTATATTTTGCCCTGGCAGCAACAATCAAATATTTTCGTTTTTTAAACTATGGACTTGCTGTTATACTATCTTTTGTAGGAATAAAAATGTGTGTTGCAGAATTATATAAGTTTCCGATTAATTTATCACTTTTAATAATAGTTGGCGTATTGACTTGTTCAATACTTGCATCCATCTTAATTAAAGAAAAAAAACAATAATCATTTACCATTTACCTGTAGGGGCGGAAGATTTTTCGCCCTTAACTTCTCTAACATATCCTTTGTCATAGTCTCTATATCGTACTGCGGGTTCCAGTCCCATTCTTCCCGTGCGCATGAATCATCCAATGAGTTAGGCCATGATTCGGCAATTTTCTGACGTAATGGGTCAATCCGATATTCCATCGTGAAATCGGGTATATATTTTTTAATCTGATGACAGATCATTTCAGGGTCAAAACTCATTGCAGTCACGTTAAAGGCATTACGGTGTTTCAAACGCGTGGGATCGGCTTCCATAATCCCGATTGCCGCTTTCAAACCATCGGGCATATACATCATATCCATAAATGTACCGGCAGCTATCGGACAGATAAAATGTTCTTTTTTTACCGCCGAATAGAAAATTTCAACGGCATAATCAGTTGTTCCTCCACCAGGATGGGTTACATGAGAAATTAATCCCGGAAAACGAACCGAACGCGTATCAACACCATATCGCTCGAAATAATAATTACTCAATAACTCACCGGTTACTTTGGTAATTCCATACATGGTTTTCGGATTGCGTATAGTGTCTTGTGGCGTTTTTTCTTTGGGAGCATCTTGTCCAAAAGCGCCGATCGAACTTGGTGTAAACACCGCACAGTGCATCTCCCGCGCTACTTCCAATACATTAATTAATCCGCCTATCCCAATCGTCCAGGCTAACCGGGGTTTAGTTTCAGCTACAGCCGATAATAGTGCTGCTAAATTAAAAATGGTATCAATATTATATTTTGAAACCGATTCCGCTATTTGCTGTTCGTTTGTTATATCCACAAGCACCATTGGCCCTGATTCAGCTAACGCTCCTTTTGGCTCTGCGCCTGAAATATAACCTGCTACTACTCCGGCAGCCGGATAATGTTTTCTTAACTCCATTGTCAATTCAGACCCAATCTGGCCTGTCGAACCGATTACCAAAATTTTTTTCATACTACTAAAAATTACGATACAAAGGTAAAATAATAATTCGATTCCGTTAAAATTTTCAATTTTCAATTTTCAATTTTCAATTAAAACCGTACCTTTGCCATACGAAAACAACATATAATATAATGTACGGAAAATTTCAACAACACCTGACAAATGAATTGACCGGTATTGAATCGGCCGGTTTATACAAAAGAGAAAGAACGATAACGTCTCCCCAGAAGGCTGATATCGTAGTAAATAACAACAACAAAGTACTGAATTTCTGCGCCAATAACTACTTAGGACTGTCGAATCATCCACGTGTGATTGACGCTGCCAAAAAAGCGATGGATACGCACGGCTATGGCATGTCGTCAGTCCGTTTTATCTGCGGAACACAGGATATTCATAAATCATTGGAAAAAGCCATTTCCGATTATTTTCGAACGGACGACACGATCCTGTATGCCGCCTGTTTCGATGCAAACGGCGGACTGTTCGAGCCGCTCTTTACCGAAGAAGACGCCATTATCTCCGACACCTTAAACCATGCTTCCATCATTGACGGCGTGCGGTTATGCAAAGCCAAACGATATCGCTATGCCAACGCAGATATGGTCGAATTAGAAAATTGCCTGCGGGAAGCACAGGCGCAACGTTTCAGAATCGTGGTGACGGATGGCGTTTTTTCGATGGATGGCAATGTGGCGCCCTTGGATAAGATTTGCGCATTGGCCGAACGATACGATGCATTGGTCATGGTAGATGAATCACATTCAGCCGGCGTTGTGGGAGCAACCGGACATGGCGTTGCCGAATTATTCAATGTATATGGGAAAATCGATGTTTTTACCGGGACGCTGGGTAAATCGTTCGGAGGCGCTTTGGGAGGATTTACGACAGGCCGGAAAGAGATAATAGATATGTTGCGTCAACGTTCCCGCCCCTATTTATTCTCCAATTCGTTGGCGCCTTCCATCGTTGGGGCAAGCCTCGAAGTATTCAAAATGCTGAGCGAAAGCAACGAATTGCATGAGAAACTAAACAAAAACGTGGATTATTTTTGCCAAAAAATGATAAATGCCGGCTTTGATATCAAACCAACCCAATCGGCCATTTGTGCAGTTATGCTGTATGACGCCAGGTTATCGCAGGTTTTTGCGCAACAAATGCAGAAAGAAGGTATCTATGTCACCGGTTTTTATTATCCTGTCGTTCCGAAAGAACAGGCGCGCATCCGCGTCCAATTATCTGCCGGACACGAAATGGCGCATCTCGACAAAGCCATCGAAGCATTTATTAAGGTAGGAAAGATCGTAGGGGCGAATAATTATTCGCCCGAATATATTAATGATAAATGATTTGTAGGGGCGAAATGCTTTCGCCCTTTTAATGGTAAATAACAAATGAACACCTCCCCCGACCCCCTCCAAAGGGGGATAAAAACTTATAGTAACTTCCACAGCCATTGTACTTTTTGTGATGGCCGAAATAATCCGGAAGACTTTATAAAGTTTGCTGTTGCCAGGAATTTCAGGGCTTACGGTTTTTCCTCACATTCTCCGTTGCCATTCGAGACTTTCTGGAATATGTCTGCCTGTGATATGGACGAATACCTTAACGAAATCACACGAATTAAAGAAAAATATGAAGACCTGATAGAAATCTATCTCGGTATGGAAATTGATTATTTAGACGAAACCTACAATGCATCCATTCCTTACTTTCGTGCCTTACCGTTAGACTATCGCATTGGTTCTATCCACTTTATACCTTGGCAAAGGCCATTGTCGGAAGCCAATACGGTATGCATTGACGGATCATTTGCCGCGTTTAAACAATCTGTCGAAGAACATTTTCAAGGGGATGTATGGTTATTGACAGAAGCGTTCTTTCGCCAATCCATGCAAATGGTAGAAACAGGCGGGATTGATATTATCGGTCATCTGGACAAGATATACATGAACAGTAGTCGTTATCCCGAATTTGACATCCATCTAAGCCGTTATCAGCAGTTGCTCGAAGAATACATTGTTTTAATTGCCGAAAAAGGATTGATCGTAGAGATCAACACAAAGAATTATACACGTAAGCATCAGACATTTCCTCATATAGAAGCGATGCAGATACTTTATAAGCACCGGATTCCGGTAATGGTAAACTCTGATTGCCATTCACCTGATTTAGTCAACGACGGACGCGAACAAACGTTGGCTTTACTGAAAGAAACAGGATTTCGAACGACACGTGAATTGGTAAACGGCGTTTGGCAGGACATTACCATTGATTGAATCATTACGAATTACAAAATATTTATATATTTGTATGGGAATTACGCTAATTACATTGCTGTGTACCATGATATTATTTATCAGTGGCAGACTGCGCGCCGACATAGTCGCATTATGTGCATTGATTATTCTGGTGGTTTCGGGTGTACTGACTCCTCAGGAAACGTTGTCAGGATTTTCAAATCCTGTCGTCATCATGATGGCAGGACTGTTTGTGGTAGGCGGCGCTGTTTTCCAAACAGGATTAGCTAAAATGATAGGGAGCAAAATCCTGTCATTAGCCGGCAACAATGAGTTTATCTTATTTCTTCTTATTATGCTGGTTACGTCTTTCATCGGCGCTTTTATCAGCAATACCGGTACCGTCGCGCTGATGCTTCCGATTGTGGTCAGTATGGCAGCAAAAGCCAATATCAGTCCTTCCCGCTTTCTGATGCCATTAGCTTTTGCAAGTAGTTTGGGAGGGATGCTGACATTAATAGGCACACCACCCAACTTAGTGATTCAGGAAGAATTATCCAAAGCCGGTTATTACAATATCACCTTTTTTTCATTCGTTCCGGTTGGGATTATCAGTGTTTTGGTTGGGATTGTAGTATTGTCGCCACTCAGCAAAATTTTTCTTGTCAAAAAAAACACAGTGAAGCAAAGCCACAGACAAATCACTTCAGAAGACCTGGCGCGTAAATACCAATTATCTGATAATCTTTTTCGTATCCTTGTGCCTTTAAAAGCATCAGTGTGTAATCAAAAATTAGTTGAGCTGCACATAACCGAAAAATATAATGTCAGCATTCTGGAAGTAAGAAGAAGTTCACCGGCTGCAAGTTTTTTCATGAGAACCGTCGAGCAGAAACTGGCAGGACCGGAGATGGAGATCAAAGCAAATGACATCCTGTATGCGTTTGGTAAATATGATGACATAGCACTATTTGTAAAAGAAAACAAACTGCAACTAACCGAATCGCATACTTCCGAATATACAGGCGAACTGTCATCAGACAAGTTAAGCGTCCGCAAAATAGGTATTGCCGAAGTATTGATACTTCCCGAATCAAAATTAGTCAACAAGCATGTCAGGGAAAGCAACTTTAGAGCTAATTACGCTGTTAATATACTTGGCATCAGGAGAAAAAACGAATATATCCTTACTCATGTCAAAGACGTAAAACTGCAAGCAGGCGACGCCCTGCTTGTTCAGGGAACTTGGGAAAGTATCGGATTGCTAAATCAGGAACAAAACGAATGGGTTGTATTGGGACAACCCATGGAAGAAGCCGCCAAAGTCACATTAGACTATAAAGCGCCGGTTGCAGCAGGAATAATGTTTCTGATGATTGCAGCCATGGTATTCAATGTGCTGCCCTCAGTTGTATGTGTGCTGATTGCTGCTATATTAACTATTATAACCGGTTGTTTTCGCTCAGCCGAAGCCGCCTATAAAACAATTAGCTGGGAAACCATTGTATTGATCGGCGCCATGATGCCTATGGCTTTGGCTTTTGAAAAGACAGGTCTATCCGACCTCATTTCGCATAACTTAGTGGTTGAACTAAAGGATTTTGGCCCTATTGCTTTACTTGCCGGTATCTATATTACAACATCCATCCTTACCATGTTTATCAGTAATACGGCTGTAGCCGTTTTGGTTGCACCCATTGCATTGCAGACAGCGCTTGCTATGGCAGTCAGCCCCTATCCTTTCCTGATGGCGGTGACGATTGGAGCCAGCATGTGTTTTGCCTCTCCATTCTCCACCCCGCCTAACGCGTTGGTCATGTCGGCCGGAAAATATACCTTCAAAGACTATATCAAAGTAGGACTGCCGTTGCAAGTCCTGATCGGGATCGTTATGGTAATTATACTACCGTTATTGTTTCCAATGACAAAATAATTGAATAACTAACAACTATATAATAACTTTAAATTTTTAAATTTTAAATTTTTAAATTATTCACAATAATTATAATGCTGAATTTCAAACCTGTCACAATCGAAGATAAAGAAGCCATTACAGCTTACACCCGTTCAAGCAATTTTCTGAATTGCGATTTTGCCTTTGCTAACATGTGTAGCTGGCGTTTTCTTTACAATAGCGAATACACTATTGAAGACGGTTTTCTATTCATCCGTTTTTGTTTAGGAATGAGTACTCATTTGCGTCATGCCTATATGTTTCCTATAGGGACCGGTGATTTGAAAGGAGCACTCGCTAAAATCGAAAAAGACGCCGTAGAAAATAAGTATTTGCTACGCATACTTAGTATTTCACCTGATGCTAAGAAACAAATGGAAAATATTTTGCCTGACAAATATACCTTCACAGCCAATAGAAATTATTTCGATTATATTTACCTGCGCGAAGATTTAAACTCTTTAAGAGGGAAAAAATTTCAGCCGAAACGCAATCATATCAACAAATTCAAAAAAAAGTATTCCTTTTCCTATAAACCCATCACTCCCGATTTGGTTCCCGAATGTCTGAAATTGGAACAGAAATGGATGTTAGCCAACCATGCCGAAAAAGATACTGAATCGCTGAAATATGAAAACCGCTCAATGGTTTTCGCTCTGAATAATTTCAACAGACTGGATTTGACCGGAGGAGCTATTTTCATTGAGAACGAAATGGTTGCATTCACGTATGGTTCTCCGATCAATCATTTTACATTTGGCATACATGTCGAAAAAGCCGATATAAGGTTTGAAGGCGTCTTCAGTGTGATAAATCAGGAATTTGCAGCGCGACTGCCTGAACAATACCGCTATATCAACCGCGAAGAAGATCTCGGTATTCCCGGCCTTCGTCAATCCAAACTATCCTGGCAACCGGCAATCCTGTTGGAAAAAAATATGGCAGTTGAAAAAGTTAAGGACTAAGAATTAAGAGATTCGTAATTCGTAATTCGTAATTCGTAATTCGTAATTCGTAATTGATTAAGGCATGAAAGATCAAATCATAGACTTATGGAAAATTTCCTTCAACGATACAGACGATTTTATGCGGCTTTGGTTCGACCGTGTTTACAAAGATGAACAAACATTTGTGATCCGGAAAAACGGCCAAATCGTTTCGGCGTTACAAATACTCCCCTACAAAATGACTTATTGCGGCACCACTATTCCGGCAGGTTATATATGCGGTGTATGTACGCTGCCTTCAGAAAGAGGAAAAGGCTATATGACACAATTAATGCATAAGGCTATCAATGAAATGAAAAGCAATTATTATGCGCTTGCCTTTCTTATTCCCGCAACGACCGGACTTTTTGATCTATATCGTAGGTTTTCATTTACCAATGCCTTTGACTATGCTATCGAAGAAGTTCAATTTTTCTGTCATTTCAAACACCATGAACCAATGCGGAATATTGAATTTCAACGGATTGTATCGCATGACGATCTGTCCTCTAAAATAATCTATCCTTACTACCATACAACACAAAAAGCACACGACTGCATTGTCCTACACTCTACCAGCCAGTATGAAACAATCTGCCTTGATCATATGCTGGGAGGGGGCGAAATATGGGTGGCTTACGTAAACGATCAACCGGTTGGGGTAGCTTTTTCCAGTCCTGAAAAAGACCAATCCCTCCCAATCAGAGAAATCATGTGCCACAATACGGAAATAAAAAACCAACTCATCCAAGCTATCCTCAACAACCACCAATTGCATAAAGCGAAAGTTCGCACCCTCCCTACCAGATCAAACGCCCTGCCTTACGGAATGGCACGAATTATTAATAAAGTAGAAATAATTGATCTATACCGATCGTTTCACACACATTCCCCGCTTCCTGATTTATTTGATATGGATATTCCTTCACTCACGCAAACCCTCCTGCAATACCCCCAACGACAAGCCTATATGAATTTGATGCTGGATTGAAATGAAAAAAAAATGGGAGTATTTTTTTCGCAAAGAATTCTCCCATAGGGCATTAATACGTATTAGTATTATTAAGGCAAAAAGATTGTTTAGGTTTTGGTTGCAAAGATATTTTTTTTTGTTATTTTAACAAATAAAAAAAACATGTTATACAACATACTTTTCCCTTTTGCGCTAAAGCACAAATTTTAACTCCTTCCCACTCCTTTGCCCTGTGTAGTATCCTGCCATATCGTTTTTACTGTCCACAACTCGTCCTTCCGAAAAAACAAGTTGTCCGTTTACGAATGTTTTCCATACAGCATGATGAAATGTCTGTCCCTCTAAGGGCGACCACCCACATTGATACAAAAGATTCTCTTTCGATACCGTCCAATGTTGTTGAGGGTCTATCAATACCAAATCGGCATAATAACCCGTTCGGATATAGCCGCGTCGGTCAATATGATACAATTCTGCGGGATGATGCGCCATTTTCTCTACCACTTTCTCTTTTGTAAACACACCGTCGTAAGCCATTTCCAACATGGCAATCAACGAATGTTGCACCATAGGTGCACCAGAAGCCGCTTTCAGGCAATTCCCTTCTTTGTCTCTCAACAAGTGCGGTGCATGATCGGTTGCAACAATGTCAATCCTGTCGTCGTTCACTGCTGCACGTAAAGCCTCACGGTTATTAGCGGATTTAATCGAAGGATTCCATTTGATACGACTCCCGTAAGTCGCATAATCATTGTCTGTAAACCATAAAAAATGCACACACGTTTCGGCTGAGATTTTCTTCAAATCGGGATGAACTGCTTTCAGTAGTTCCATTTCTCTGGCCGTCGAAAGATGTAACAAATGCAATCGCGTTCCTAACGATGTAGCCAACGCTATTGCTTCAGCCGAAGACTCATAACAGGCTTCTTCACTGCGTATTCGCGCATGAAAAGAAATATCGAGCGCATCTTCGTCATACATGGATAAATAATACGCTTTATTACGCCGGATAATTGACTCTTTTTCGGCATGTACAGCAATCAACAAATCCGTCTCTCCAAAAAAACGCCGCAAGGTTTCTTTCTTGTCCAGCAACATATCTCCGGTAGAAGACCCTAAAAACACTTTGATTCCCGGGATACGGCTTTTATCCAATCGGCCGATTTCCGAAAAATTATTGTTCGTTGCACCAAAGAAAAATGAATAATTAGCTGCTGAGGTTTCAGCCGCCAGTTGGAATTTCAGGTCAAGTTCGGCTTGAGTCGTAGTCGGAGGATTGGTGTTGGGCATATCCATAAAAGAAGTCACTCCTCCCGCTACGGCTGCACGACTTTCGCTTGCGATGGTGCCTTTTTGTGTAAACCCCGGCTCACGAAAGTGTACATGATCATCAATAGCTCCAGGAAGAAGCCATTTACCAGTTGCATCTATCAGGACTGCATCCGCCATTTCGGCAGAAACCACATTACCTTTCCCGGTTTCTCCGTCTTCCCCACCTTCAAACACAGCAGCAATCCACTCGCCATCAACTAAAACAGAGCCTGTAAATGAATGACCTTCGTTGATAACAAGGGCATTTTGTAAACAATATTTCATTTATAATATACACACATTTTTTTTAACAAGACACTACTAATAAAATATCAAAACTATTCGTAATGGACTCCGTCGATGCGAATTCGTAATTCGTAATTCGCAATTCGCAATTCGTAATTCGTAATTCGTAATTCGTAATTCATAAACCGCTTTGTTTCTTCGGATATTTCCGCGTGAAACTTGCAAATTTTAGTCTCAAAACGCCAAATAGTGCTTCTCCAAAAATAGAGGAGTTCATTTTCGACGTGCCCAACACACGATTCACAAACACAATCGGCACTTCTGCAATTTTAAATCCGCATTTGAAAGCCGTATATTTCATTTCAATCTGGAATGCATATCCTTTAAAACGAATTTTATCCAACTCAATAGTTTCAAGCACCGAACGTCTGTAACATATAAAACCTGCTGTTGTATCGTGCACTTTCATGCCGGTAATAAACCTCACATAGACCGAAGCAAAATACGACATCAACACACGACCCAACGGCCAGTTTACCACATTGACGCCTCCGCAATAACGTGATCCAACTGCCACATCAGCACCTTGCTCCACACAGGCTTTGTAAAGTTTAGTCAAATCGTTCGGATGATGGCTGAAATCGGCATCCATCTCAAAAATAAAATCATATCCAAGTGTGATCGCCCGGTCAAATCCGCAAAGATAAGCTGTCCCCAATCCCTGTTTACCCTTGCGTTCAATCAAAAAAAGCCGTCCGGGAAATTCTTGTTGTAGTCTTTTCACAATGCCGGCCGTCCCGTCAGGCGAGCCGTCGTCAATAATAAGCAGATGAAACTCCTTTTCAAGTCGAAAAACGGCCCGGATAATATTTTCAATATTTTCCTTCTCGTTATATGTCGGAATAATTACAATACTGTCTCCCATTTCAATTCGCGCAAAAAACTACAAATAAAATACTTAAGCAATTCCAGATTCCAGATTCCAGATTCCAGATTCAATAATAATCGCGTAAATGTAGCAATTATCCGGATTCACACAAAAGATTTGTACAAAAAAAACGTTAAATAGATTGAAATACTTTATCTTTACATGCATAAATTAATTGAGAATTGAGAATGGGGAAAAAAATAATTACAACTGTATTTATTTCGGTATTTTTTACCGGAACGCTAACATACTCGCAGACATTGTATGAAACAAAAGTGTACTCCAACCTGATAAAAAGTCTCCGTGTCGAAGTAGCCGGAGAACTGATTTCGGAACCATTTATTGAACTGAATGGCAATGAGAAACTTGAGGTGAATTTTGATGTGCTGAATCAAACTCAGGGGCGTTATGTCTATTCAATCATTCATTGCGACGCCGACTGGAAAAAATCAAATCTCTCCCAGATCGAATACATGGATGGTTTTCAGCAAATGCCTGTTGACGATTACACTCAATCCATGACTACCACCACTCATTATACTAATTACAGGCTTTTCCTTCCTAATGAGAATATTCGATTCAAGGTATCGGGCAATTATGTGATTCAGGTCTGTAGTGAAGAATCACCCGATAAAATAATGTTTATGGCACGTTTCGGGGTATTCGAACCGCTTATCGGTATCAAGGCGACTGTCAGCAGCAATACGGATATTTCATTCAACCAGGGACATCAGCAAGTCAGCTTTCAGCTAAATTTCCAAAATATGCGGGTTGCCTATCCGCAGTCGGAATTGAAAATTTTTGTTTCCCAAAACAACAGGATTGACAACGTCGTAACAAACCTTCAACCAACGATTGTTTCCGGCAATCAACTGACATACGAACATATTCCAGGTCTGATATTTGAAGCCGGAAACGAATACCGGCGTATCGAGTTTCTTACCCACCGTTTCAATGGCATGCGCATCGAACGCATTCAATATTTTAATCCCTATTACCATGCAGAAGTAATGATTGATAAGAGCCGTGCGAGACAAACGTATCAATATGATCAGGATCACAATGGCCGGTTCTTTATTCGTTGCCTTAGCTGTCAGACGCCTGACAATGAAGCCGATTACTACATCGTTCATTTCACGTATGCATCACAATTGATGCCAGGCGGAAATATCTACCTGTGCAGCAATATATTCCAAAACCAACTCGACGAACATAGCCGTATGGATTTTAACCGTGAAACAGGGCAATATGAAAAATCCGTTATTTTGAAACAGGGGCACTATAACTATCAATATCTTTTTGTGCCGGACGGTGAGAAAAAAGGACAATTAGCAATGACCGAAGGCAATTATTTTCAAACCGAAAACGAATATACAATTCTTGTTTACTATCGCCCGATTGGGGGACGTTTCGACCGTTTGGCAGGCAAAATCACCGTACGTAATCCGTTAAATATTTTTTAACGGAAACAGTAAGAATGAAATAATAGAAGAAAATTTTGATAATTAATAAAATAAGCAGTATCTTTGCACATTCGATAATTAGTTTTTAAAATTAAAACATATTTTTTAATAATAAATTCGTATGAAAAGAAAAATTTTTTATTTAATCACAACGGCTGTAGTGTTCGCGTTTGTACTGTTTGCATGTCGCAGAAACACTCTTGATATTCCTGTGGAGAAGGTTACTTTAGATTTGGCTACAGCTACATTGAATGTGAACGGGACCCTTACATTAGTGGTCACGATCGAGCCTGAAGACGCATTCAATCAACTTGTTAAGTGGAAAAGTTCGAATACGGCAGTAGCTACAGTCAATGACGAAGGCGTTGTTACGGCTAAATCCGGCGGCGAAGCTACCATTATTGTCACTTCCGAAGATGGCGGTTTTACCGCAACATGCACTATCACAGTGATCAGACAGGCAGCCAGTATCACGATAAGCCAGAAACCGCTGTCATTAATCATTGGCAATGAGAAAATACTTACGGCAACGATTTTGCCCACCGACGCTTCCAACAAAACCGTCAAATGGACAAGCAACAACAATACCATAGCTACCGTCAATCCCGATAATGGCACAGTAACCGGTATGGCTGTCGGAACAGCCATCATAAAAGCTACCTCGGCACAGGATGAAACAGTATTCGATGAATGTGTGGTAACGGTAACGAACGTTCCGGTGCTTGACGTCAAACTGGACAAATATTATGCCGCATTGAATACAACCAATAATAAGTCGCTGAAATTAACGGCTACCGTATTACCCACTAACGCCGACCAGTCTATTCGATGGGAAAGCAGCAATACCGATGTAGCTACAGTTACAGTTAGTTCAGATAACTCAGCTTTAGTAACAGTCAAATCAGCATCCGACATACCGGTATCTATTACTGCTATATCCAATGCAGACCCTACGAAAAAAGCTACTTGCGAAATTATGATAAGCGCTCCGTATGTGTCCGTAGAGGAAATTTTTATCGTTCCACCTAGACTGTCATTTACATTAGGCGTCGATGGCCCTGCATTATTGACACCTTCCTTTAGTCCTCAAGACCCCACCAATAAGACCGTTAACTGGGAAAGCGGCGATGATGCTATTGCAAGCGTAGAGCGCAATGCAGACAATACAGCCACAGTCACCCCTAAAGCTGTCGGCTCTACCAAAATTTTCGCCTTTTCGGCCGACGGCGGCAAAACAGCTTCCTGCAATGTGAGCGTGATTGCATCGGTTGTTCCAGTTGAGGGAGTAAGTTTACCTCTTACGTTTACAATAACAGGTTCTGTTCCACAAAATTTGACTGCTACTATTACACCGACTACCGCCACAAACAATAATGTAAGATGGACAAGCAGTAATACCGCTGTGGCCACCGTTCCATCTGTTGCAACATTAAATACCGATGGTTTGATAACCCCATTAACCGTAGGCACAACAAAAATTACAGTTACAACTGTAGATGGAAATAAGACATCTTTAGCTTGTACTGTGACTGTAGAAGACGTTCCTGTTACCGGTGTCACCATTGAACTTGATGAAGATGAACTGGAATTTGATTTATCTGTGAGCAATGATCCAATCAAACTTAATGCAATAGTTGGCCCTGAAGACCTAATTAATGATAAAGTAATATGGACAACAAGCGATAACGATGTGGCTACTGTATCTAGTAGTGGTTTTGTTAGTCCACATAATGTCGGTACTGCAACGATTACTGCAACAACCGAACATGGCAGCAAAAAAGCAGACTGTGAAGTTACTGTAAAGTAGCAAATTATATTTCCATCCTCCGACTCCGTCCTGTCGAATTTGCAATTCGGCAGACATGAATACAAGGATTTATAATCCGTTTTTCACACATCAACCATGCAATTTTAAATTTTTATTTTAACTTTGCATGGTTAATTTATGATAATATGGCTGAATATTGGCTTTCTAAAAGGAAGCAATTTTCTACCGAGTTGAATATTCCCTACGAGAATGAATAATCAATTCATTATCAACTCTTAATTTTTAATTCTTAATTCTTAATTTTTAATTAAGTAGGCGTATGCCATACGCCCCTACTGCGGCGCCCTCCGATATACAAACACCGTGATAAAAGCATAAAGCATATTAGGTATCCAAACAGCAATCATCGGACTGACTAATCCGTTGACAGCAAACACCGACGATATCTTAGAAAAAAGCACATAAGCGAAACTTAATCCCAGCCCCACTCCGATATTTAACCCCATACCTCCTTTTATTTTTCGGGACGAAAGAGACAAGCCAATGATTGTCAGAATATAAAATGACATGATAGTAGCATAACGTTGATGATATTCAATCTCAAAAGTCTGAATATTCCCGATACCGCGTTGTTTTTGACGGCTGATATGTTTGGCTAATTCAGGGCTTGTCATTGTTTCGCAATCACTTTCCGAAATCAGGAAATCAGAAGGCACAAAGGTAAGAGTGGTGTCTTTGCGTGTCCCGCTATAAATCCTTTCATACAATCCATCAAAGTCACGGACGATATAATCAATAATAGTCCATTGATACAATGAATCATATTTAATGGAATTGGCGGTCAGACGCGAAACCAACTGTTTGCCTTCAAAATGGTCTAACGAAAACCGATATCCCATCGAAGAAGGCGCACTGTAAGAATCAAAATAAGCAAAAACACCCGGTTCAACTTCTAACTGAATGTTTCGCGCAGTTTGCACCTGTCTGTTTCTGATATAGGTATTTTGAAATTCGATACGGGTCACATTCGCTTTAGGAATCACATAAGCGCTTAACAAATAATTTCCTGAAGCAATAAGCGTGGCAGATAAAAGGTAAGGTAACATCAATCTATTGAAACTTACGCCATTCGAAAGTATCGCTATAATCTCCGAACGGTCGGCAAGCCTTGAAGTGAAAAATATCACAGTAATGAATGAAAACAAAGGACTGAACAATCCGATAAAATACGGGATAAAATTGGCATAATATTTGAAAGCAATATCATAAAGCGACACTTCCGGTTTCAGAAAAGAATCAATCTTTTCGTTGATATCAAATACAATCGTGATGGCAATAATCAAAATGATAATAAACACAAACGTTCCGAGGAATTGCTTGATAATATACCGGTCAATGATTTGCAGATTAAATATTTTTTGTCTCATAATCGTTGCGATAATTGTTCAATCATCCCTTTTTTCCAAACAAAAAAGTCACCGGTTATGATATGTAAGCGTGCTTCCCTCATCAGCCACATATAAAAAGCCAGATTATGTATTGATGCAATTTGTAAACCCAATATCTCGTCCGTTTTAAATAAGTGGTGTAAAAATGCCCGTGTATAAGCAGTATCCACAAAAGAATAGTTGTCCGGGTCAACCGGCGAAAAATCATCCACCCATTGGCGGTTTCGTATATTCATCGTTCCAATACGGGTAAACAATTGTCCGTTACGGCCGTTGCGTGTGGGTATGATGCAATCGAACATATCCACGCCTCTTTCAATTGCTTCCAGCAGATTGGCAGGCGTACCCACTCCCATCAGATAACGGGGTTTGTCTTTCGGCAGAATATTATTTGTGATTTCAATCATTTCATACATTACCTCCGTCGGCTCACCCACCGCCAAACCGCCAATCGCATTCCCGTCGGCTTCTTTTGAAGCCACAAACTCAGCAGCACGCATTCGAAGATCGCGATATACACACCCCTGCACAATCGGAAACATTGACTGGGTATAACCATACATCGGTTCTGTATTGTGCATCTGCCGGCAACAACGTTCCAACCAACTCTCGGTTAGATCAAGCGATCTTTTTGCATATTGATAATCTGCATCTCCCGGGCAACATTCATCGAAAGCCATGATAATATCCGCCCCGATTGTCCGTTGAATATCAACGACATTTTCGGGCGTAAAGAAATGCTTACTGCCGTCAATATGTGAACGGAATTCAGCACCTTCGGGCGTTAGCTTACGATTTGCAGCCAATGAAAAAACCTGATACCCCCCGCTATCTGTCAGAATGGGACGATCCCAACCGTTAAATCGGTGCAATCCGCCTGCCTTTTTCATGATATCAAGACCCGGACGCAGATATAAATGATACGTATTCCCCAATATCATCTGTGCCCGAATATCTTCTTTTATCTCGGTTATATGCACAGCTTTTACCGTCCCCTGCGTACCGACGGGCATAAAAACAGGGGTTTCAACTATTCCGTGATCGGTCGTAATCACTCCTGCCCTGGCTTGCGAACAATTGTCAACATGTTCTACCTTAAATTTCACAATCGTAGATTTTTTGACAAAGATAGCAAATTTAAAGATTTAATAATTTAATGATTTAAATAAAACATAAAATCATGGACACTTCTAAAAATACCACTTATAACACTCATGTCATTGCGGGCATGGTTAGTGAGTGTAGTCGAACTATGCCCCGCAATCTCTTTGTGTTTAGGGGATTCTGAAAATGCTGAACTTGATTCAGTATCAGAATGACGTGGCATATTATTAGAAGCGCCCTCATAAAAGAATTTTATTTCCTTTCAATCCGCGTCATCTGCATGCCATCAAACGTTAAAGTTGCGAATAAGGCATCGGCGCAAGAAAAATACTTGTGTTGGAAGTGGCCGTATTTGCATATTCGGGAAGACGCGATATCCGGCGCCATTCGGGATGTGCCCCGAATTTATTCCAGGCTTCCGTCCTTGTCGGTTCATCTTTATACCATGTGAGATACATTAATGCCGGCATACGTGGGCCTGCCAATATATCCCCATAAAGCACAGAATTGACGCCACAATCGTCGAATATTGCTATCTCATCATTATTGAACATTTTTACCTTACGCTTGTTGGCCTCTTCATTCGGACTCCAGTAAATACGTATTTCACACAAAGTACGGCTCGGGTCAGGATTACGATGAATAGGAATCTTGCTGAATGCTTCGCTCAGGTATGTTTCTATATTTGAAAATGCAGGCTGTGGCGCCGATATATCAAAAAATCCCTGCGCTGCCCGACGGAACGTGGTATCATCCCAAATCTCTGTACTAATCTTAAGATAAGTTGCTATGTCCGGATAGATAAACACTATATGCCGCTTTTCCTGGTCTTCAGGCTTAAACAGTTTAAAAGCGCCCACTTTCACACCTTTACGATTATACGCAGGAACCAGCACATCCTTTAAAAAAGCGTCCAACCCGGCGCCGTCACCGGTAAGCGTATAGATCCGCCATTCGTATATCTCTTTTCCTTCTGCTTTCACTGACGTCTCACGCCCAAAAGCCGGGACTGCTGACAATGCAGGTACTGCTGCAAAAGCACCGGCAAATTTTATAAAACTCCGTCTTTCCATAAATTTTAGTTTTTTAAAATGATTTGTTTTTCTTATATAATTCTCCATAATTTGTAAATAATAATTTGGATTTAAGATTATTGATTTTTTATTTCCTAATTCCTCATTCCTCATTTCTAATTCCCCATGCTCAATTGTCCAAAAAGCCTTTGCTCAGCCAATGCTTCAAATTTTGTACCCGGTCGTCCGTAGTTACAGTAGGGATGAATACTAATACCACCTCGTGGATTAAAGATACCTTTTACTTCAATATATCTGGGGCTCATCAACCGTATCAGGTCTTTCATTATCATATTGACGCAGTCTTCGTGAAAAGCGCCATGATTGCGGAAACTAAACAGATACAGTTTCAAACTTTTACTTTCAACCATTTTCTCATCAGGTATATAATCTATCTGTATAGTAGCAAAATCAGGCTGATGTGTTATCGGGCAAAGAGCCGTAAATTCAGGACATTCAAAATGTACCCAATAATCGTTTTCCGAATGATTGTTCGTGAAAACCTCCAACACACCGGGCATGTATTCATTGGCATATTCCGTTTTCTTCCCCAATAAATTCAACTCTTTTTCACCCATCATTGCACATATAATTTTATTTCTTTGCGCAAAAATACATTTTAATTTTCAATTTTCAATTTTCAATTTTCAATTTCTTTCTATCTTTGTGCAATTTCATAATGTAAACTGCTTATTGGGTATGGCTGATGACAAAAAAATAATATTCTCAATGGTAGGGGTAAGCAAGATTTTCCCTCCTCAAAAACAAGTCCTGAAAAACATCTACCTATCTTTTTTCTATGGCGCAAAGATCGGCATTATCGGTTTAAACGGTTCCGGCAAATCCACTTTACTCAAGATCATTGCCGGAATCGAAAAAGAATTTCAGGGCGAAGTAGTTTTTTCACCTGGCTATACAGTCGGATATTTAGATCAGGACCCTCAACTCGAAGCCGGAAAAACCGTAAAAGAAATTGTACAGGAAGGCGTGCAGGAAACAGTAGATTTGCTGAAAGAATTTGAAGAGGTAAACGAAAAGTTTGCCGACCCCGACATATTGGACGACCCCGACAAAATGGACGCCCTGATCAACCGGCAGGCAGCCTTGCAGGATAAAATAGATGCAACTGATGCGTGGAATCTCGATAGCCGTCTGGAGCGGGCAATGGATGCACTTCGATGTCCACCGGAAGATCAAATAGTAGATACCTTATCAGGTGGCGAAAAACGCCGGATTGCTTTATGCCGGCTATTGTTGAAGCAACCTGATATCCTGCTGCTTGACGAGCCGACCAACCACTTGGATGCGGAATCAATAGACTGGTTAGAACAACACTTACAACAATATGCCGGAACAGTCATTTGCATCACGCACGACCGTTATTTTCTTGATCATGTGGCCGGTTGGATTTTGGAACTCGATCGCGGAGAAGGGATCCCATGGAAAGGGAATTATTCGTCATGGCTCGATCAAAAAACCCAACGTATGGCACTGGAAGAGAAACAGGTGAGCAAACGGCGTAAGACCTTGGAGCGCGAACTGGAATGGATTCGCATGGCGCCGAAAGCCCGACATGCAAAAGGAAAAGCCCGTCTGAACTCGTATGAAGCATTGCTGAACGAAGACAAAAAAGAAAAGGAAGCCAGACTTGAAATCTTTATACCCAATGGCCCCCGTCTCGGCAATAAAGTGATCGAAGCAAAAAAGGTTGCCAAAGCATTCGGCGAAAAATTACTGTTTGACAATCTGAATTTTATGCTGCCACCCAATGGGATTGTTGGCGTAATCGGGCCAAACGGCGCAGGTAAAACGACCCTGTTCAGATTGATTATGGACATGGAAAAAGCCGATAAGGGTACATTTGATATAGGCGAAACGGTAAAAATCGGGTATGCCGACCAAACGCATAAGGATATTGACCCCAATAAGACGGTATATCAGGTAATTTCGGGAGGCAATGAGTTTGTACGCGTCGGCGGAAGGGAAATCAATGCACGGGCTTATCTTGCAAGATTTAACTTTACCGGTGCAGATCAGGAAAAATTATGCAGCGTACTTTCCGGCGGCGAACGCAACCGGCTGCATTTAGCCATTACGCTTAAAGCCGAAGCGAATGTACTGCTCCTGGACGAACCGACCAACGACATAGACGTCAATACATTACGGGCACTCGAAGAAGGATTGGAACATTTTGCAGGTTGTGCTGTGGTTATTTCACATGACCGCTGGTTCCTTGATCGTATCTGCACCCATATTCTTTCGTTCGAAGGTAACTCGGAAGTGACCTACTACGAAGGCGCCTATTCCGAATACGAAGAATATAAACGTAAACAATTGGGATTTACCGAACCTAAAAGGATACGTTACAGGAGCCTGATATGAACTAATATTATATAAAGATTTAAAATTTAAGATTTAAAATTTAAGATTTAAAATTTAAGATTTAAAATTTAAGATTTAAAAAAAATATATTATAAAAAAATCATCATTCAAAATTAAATTCACATGAAAAAAAATTTATTATCGGCTGTTTTAGCCATCATGTTTTTAGCAACAAGTTGCAATTCTTCAAACGAAGAAAAGTTATTTAACGGAAAAGATTTATCGAACTGGGAGTTTGTCGTGGACGGTAATTCGGTACCTGCCGATCAGGTTTATTCTGTTGATAATGGGACGATTTTGATTCAAGGTATGCCTTTCGGTTATATGTACACCAAAAAGATATACCGAAACTACATCCTGAATGTCGAATGGCGTTGGGTAGATGAACCGACTAACAGCGGCATCTTCCTGATCATTGCCGAAACCACCAATCCATTTCCTAACGGTATAGAATGTCAGTTAAAAGCAGGCAGTGCCGGTGATTTTGTATTGCTCGGAGGATCGGATATGCTTGAATATAAAGCGCCCGAAGACCGCCCCCGCCCTCGATTTGGCGGTATTCCCAAACGTGAGGAGTCAAGCGAAAAACCTGCCGGCGAATGGAACAAAGCCAAAATCACCGTTAATGAAGGTCACATCACGGTATATATCAACGATGTATTGCAAAATGAAGGAACCAACCCTGTAAAAGAAGGTCATATCGGACTTCAAAGCGAAGGCAAACGCATCCAATTCCGCAACGTGACGTTGATACAGGAATAATTTATTGGGTACTTCTAATAATACCACCTATAATACTCATGTCATTGCGGGTGTGACCCGTAATCTCTTTGTGTTTAGGGGATTCTGAAACAAGTTCAGAATGACGTGGTGTATTATTAGAAGTGCCCTATTATCTGCGAAAATCAGTACAATGTGCGTTATCTGCGTGCCATTTATTGAAAAATGTTTTTAATCTCATTAACAGAAACGCCTAATAATTGTTCTGCAATCGGACTTAAATCCTTTTCTTCGCCCGAAAAATGGAAAACCGTATGCCGGTGCGACAGTGATTGTGCAGGTTGCAGGAAAGCAGCCGGCGAAACACTTTCCAATTCGAGGAAAGGCCCCATAATACTGCCATCGGCCAATGGACCGTCATTGTATGCGTTCAAAGCGTCGCCTGTCAAGGGGTCTTTAGCGGGGTCCCATTCCTGACTCAGATAGGTTGCACTTTCGTCCATATCAAAAGTGGTTATCGTAAGTCGCTTCAGGTCGGGGTCGTAATTTCCGGCAATCGCTTTAGCGCGTTTGCTGTTCAAACCCAATTTACTGCGGTAGCGTCCATCGGTTTTCAGATAAATGACATTTCCCTGTATTTTGAGCCTGTCGGCAGGTACTTCGCCAAAATAATCGGAAGTGACAATCCTCCCTAAGTCTGCTTCTTCGCCTTCATTGAAAGGGATAACAGTTACAGCCTCAGGAGCTGGATTGAACATATCGAGCATCCAGATACAAATCGTACCGGTCTCCTGTGTCCAGGCAAAATCATTCAGGTTGGTGATGGTGTTATCGGTCTGGTAAGCCACCATGTTCAACACGGGATTAGTCGCGAGGCCTAAAATATGGTTGACTTCGGCAGGCTCAATCAACGTTATTTTCCTTTCGACAAGCAATTGAAAACGACTGCCCTGATAATTTGTCACTTGCATCGTTTTTTGGAACACTGCACTTTTTGAATCCGACGAGATGACATCCCAAGTTTCGATATCTATCGGCTTGGGCGTATGCCAGTTGTCAAACACCTGCTCCATTCCTTTGGCAAAATAAACGGAGTATTTACCACCTTCGGGGCCGATCCAAAAACGGTTTTCACCACCATAGCCATTCATGTGTTCGTCTATCACACCGGCATCGAGTACTTCATAATTGACAAACCCGAAGCTGCTGCCCGACAGTCCATTGGCAGTACTCGTAAATACTTTTGCCTGATATTTCGGTGAAACGATTATTTGCGCTTTTTCATCGCTGTTACGCAAGACGATCAAACCGTTGTCTTTTTGCGACAAAAAAGCAAGGTCGTAGCCAAAGTCGCCTTTTTCAAAATTGACGGTTTTCGTCGAACTTTGAGAGTTGTTGCAGGAAGTTGACATCATCATAACGAAGACAATAAGATTGATTATTTTTTTCATATTTTTTGGGCGAAAGATTTTATTTATAGGGCGTATGCGATACGCCCCTACAGAATTATGGCATTTTTGTGTCTATTTTTTTACATATTACCATACCGTACCAGGCAATCACAGCAAAGGCAATCGTTGGAATCCAGTATGACATGGCAATGTTGGATGCATCGGAAATAATTCCCTGAATTTGTGTAAGAAGCGCCGCACCTGCAATGGCCATTACCATACCCGAACCACCTATCTTGGTATCGTCGCCAAGTCCGGCAATACCCATTCCGTAAATGGTCGGAAACATCAGCGACATACATCCTGAAATGCACATCAACCCGTACACACCCAAAACGCCTTTAGCATAAATAGTTGTAATGCAACATATTACAGCAACAATGGCAAGGATAGCCAATAATTTTCGGGGACGAATAATACGCATCATTGCGGTACAGGAAAAGCGCATGATGACGAATAGTACCAACGACATGATATAATAGGTAGCGCCTGCCTGTTCGGCTGTTCGCGGTAAAAGGTCGTTAAGCCCGATGGCTTCGCAAAGATTGTAAAATCCGGCAGCTAAGGGTTCGACCGATCTGAGTGCATGAATAACTGTGTCCGAAGAAGCATTTGAACCTAAAGAAGCAACTACCTCGTTTAAGTGCAACTGTTGCATCGCATAGCGAATCACATACGACCAGACGGCAATTTGTGCGCCTACATAAAAAAACTGTGCGACGACGCCCCATACATAATTTTTGTTTTTGATCAACCGGCCGAAAGTGCCTTTCAAATCAAGTTTTTCTCCACCTTCTTTCAACGATGGCATTTTGGTAAACAGAATGGCAAGCAACAAGAAAAACATCACTGCTCCAACAGCCAAATATGTCATTGTCACCGCATTCAGTTCTGTTCCTTGAATAGCGGTCAGTTCAGAGGCAGGTAAAGACGCTCTTTCAGATGCCGTCATAAGATTCAGTTGCGATAAAACAAACACCTGACTGATGACCACGCCGGTAATGGATCCAAACGGATTAAACGACTGCGCAAAGTTGAGCCGTTGTGTGGCCGTTTCTTCCGACCCGATGGCG
>JGI24705J35276_12238636_pt1 | contig 31280 bp, 39 predicted proteins | sample TergutNt197P4_FD_35276 | JGI IMG/M metagenome (IMG submission 35276) | reverse complement strand
TCCAAGTGATCACCAAATTCCCGCCGCCTATTACTATTGTGGGAACGCTGATACTGGGCGGTGTAGTAGGCGCGGTATTGTTGATAACCGTACGGGTCGGTGATGTTTGATATGCGCTGTGTTCACCCTCGCTGTCATAGGCACGAACGCGATAGGCTACAGTACTTGTACCAAACGGCACGGTATCGGTAGTGCTGCGGGAATTAGCCTGATATATCTGCGACCAATTCCCGCCATTTAAATTTCTTTCGAGTTTATACCCAGTCAAGATTTCATTCGGATCAGATGATGCACCCCAAGATATCTTGAATGAAACTCCACCGTTGATCGTTGTAGGAATGGTGATGCTAGACGGAACGTTGGGAGCGGAGTAGGCAAATACGTAGCCATTATCATTAACCAATAATGTTGATGGTAATACAAAAGCAGGGCGCGGGCCTGCACCGGAGTAAGAAGCATTGTAGCTACCAACAAGGCCGCTTTCGAAAATAATCCACGTATAAGTCGAGCCATTTGAGTACGGAGTTCGGAGCCACCATTCGGCAGCAATCCCACTACGGATTGCTTTGCGCCGCTGACATGCCAACTGAGCACCATCGCCAATGTTGTTGCCAAGCAAAAAGTAATCAAACTTCGCGCCGTCCACAGGGGAAGTGCTGTCGCTTATTACGCCTACCTCTATCGCGCCGGCTAAAAATACGTGACATTGCAACCCTTTCGTCCCGCTTGTTACCGTCAATGATGTACCAGAACCAGCGCGAAACGGGATACGGACTTGCCGGATTTGATCCCGTATGTTTTGGGATATCGTTGACAGATAGCTGTCATTAAGCCACTTGTGCATGTCACTATTTTCATAGTCATTCAGGTTCGAGCTATGCCATTTTCGAGTTGGGAGAACATCTTGCCGCATTACAATAACTCCACTATTGAAACTGGCTGCGTCGTATATGGTTGACGGTCGCCCTTTGTGTACAATGATGAAGTTTATTGTATTACTATTTTCACGTATTTTTACAATATCACCTATATTTTTAGTGCTTAATGTAACTGCCATCTCCTCACCCCCTAAAATTCAATACGTTGCTGTTCTTCATTCCATACCCCGGTAACGGTCAATCCGCTTAGATCACCAAATGTGATCACAAACGGATTGCCGGCTATATTGTGAAACATCATATCTTCTACCCTGCTTATCCGTGCGTCAAACGCCGACAGGTGGCCGTATACATAAGGATGCGCGTCTTCATTGGCATTGTGCGCGTCTATAAGCTTCTGTGCCTCAATTAGAGCGAATGGCAGGGCTGTAGCCATAAAATATGCTTCTACATCTTCGGCGGTCATCAGGGCTATGGGCGGGTATTCTATTTGCACCGAAACGCCGTCTGTGAGCACTATGGAGACCGGAAAGCGGCGGATATCTATAGCGCCGCCGGCATAGGGCGCTATGTACTGCGGATAATCGCCTAATGCACCGTAATACAATAGTATCTCTTCACCGATATCGGGGTCCCAGGCGTACACGCCAAATTCATTAATCCAAAAGCCTTCATCGAGGCCGCCATTCAAATCGCTTCTATATTCGGCTACGAATGAGCAGATACGGCCATTATACTGCGGCGTGGTAGATGTACCGGCTGCCATTGGCTGCACCAAATCTGTGAGCCTACTGGGGTCGTCCTCTTCCGCGAGGCGTCCGCTGCCGAACATGATACGCGTCAATCGCAACTGCTGTCCGGCTAGCAGTTTAGTTAATAGATTCCAGCCGAGTTTAGGGATAACGAAACCGTACATTATTATTCCTCCTCCGGTATGGGACATAGTTTTGTTTCACTTATAGACGAGCGCATAGCGGCAACATAGGTTGCTTGCTCATAGGTTTGCAGCGGCAGGTATTGCGGGAGCGTGGTGCTCATCATGCTGGGGAAGGCGACGCCGGTAAGGGATATGTGGCAAAGTTGTGTAGGAGCTTCTTTAGAAAAAACGACTATCAGGTTGGCCGGACAAATTCGCCGTAACATTAAATTAACTTCATCGATTACATTTCTGTTTGCGCTATTCAAGAATACATTAACGCATAGGGTATATTCGTCGTTGATCAGCTTTATTGTGTATCCGTCTTGACCGCAAAGTGCTGTAAGCATTTTATGCAGCATCCGGATAGAATAAGGCAATTGTTCTGCTAGGCGGGCTAAGATGGTAAATTTTCTTTCATCCAGGGTAAAAGTGGCTTTAGGGGTTATATGGAGTATTTTTTCCCGGCGTTCTACACCTCTTTTAGTGGCGCTTAACACGAATTGATCATCTAGTGTGTTTTGCAGATCATCCCATAGCAAAGCGAGCTCCGGCTCTTCGGTTAAGGTCAAGGCCTGATACTCACGCACTTCCCGTAAAACATTGGGAATATAGCCGATTAATGGTCGGTTTTTAATCATCGGCAATCGCCCCCCTTATGGGGATATTATCTGCACCAAGGGCTAGATTTTGCGGAACGCCGTTTAGCGTAGTGTCTTGCACGTCTATGATTCCGGTTACATTTAACAGGCGGGTTTCGATTTGGCTGATTCTGACAACCGGCGTAGCGGAACCAGCCCACTCACTGGCCAGTTCGTGGAAATACTTATCGACGGCTGCTTCCACATAGGGGCGCAATTCTTCCCAGCCCCAAGTTTCTTGATACATGAGGTTTAGTCCCACATCTATCACCGTTTCACTCACGGGTTCAACTGTGACCACATGGCCGATGGGCGCGATACCCAATCCCAGGCCTTGATTCTGCTCCGGGTCTAGGGCGCTTTGGACATCGTTTACTAGTGTTTCGGAGGGTTTTTGGAACAGAGAATCCAGGAATACGATCTTCACGGTTCCGCCTCCGTTCCACACCGGATAGACCTTACAGCCTCCCACGCCGGGCAGGCTGTTTACTTTAGCTGTATAATCAGCTATATTGCCGCCAAAAGCTTGAGAATTGAGGCTATCAAAATAGCGCCTGCGTAAGTGTTCAGTAGCTTCCTCGTCTTCACCCGGTACTAAGACGGCAGTCAAACGAGCCCATTCTAATCCCTCGATGTATTCAATGGGAATCAACGGGCCGCTTTCCTGATTGCCCACTACGCCAGGGGTTTCGCATTCCAGCTTATACAGTCCTTCAGATATTCTTTCGACAACCAAATAATTTAGGAGGCTTAAGGAAAATCTTGAACCGATGGGAACGTCCACGCTAAATTCGCCTTGTCGGAGCGCTTTGGTGGCCAACTCAATTGCTATGCCTCTTTCAGCACAGCGTCTGATTAGAAATTCTCTGGAAGCGGTATCGGCAAAGGTTTCATTGAGTATTTCATCAAGATCGAGATACATCAGCCTCAACTCCACGGCGGCGGGAGAAAGGGCGGTGCGTATCAAAGAACCCTCGCGTATATCGAGATTTATGCCCTGACTGCGCGCCCATTTCTCAACCCGGCTAAGCATACGCGCTAAAATAGCTTCATAGGTGATATGTTCATACATTACACAGTCACCGCCTTTTTGACCGGTATAACGCCATGGATAGTAACCGCTGTGAAGGTTACTAATACTTTATTCCTTGTCACTTTAAAATCGAAGTCTTCCAAACGTTTGATCCTTGTATCTTGCAGCACCGCTTCGCTGATACGGCGTTGCAGTTCCGGTAACACGTAGGTCATAGACTGACCGTACAGATCAAATAATTCTACGCCATAATTGCGGGAGAAAATAATGTATTGATAGCGTTCTGTTTCGATTATCAAGTATATCGCTTGTTTAATTGCTTCTTGACCATCTGTATAGCCAAACACTACATTTCTGTTGATATCTAAATAAAATGTTTGACTGCCCTGTTCGGCAACCTTGAAATCCTCAAGTAGAAAACCGTTGACCGGAAGCATATGATCACCCCAATCTGTCGATAACCAAGAATCGTTGCCCGCCCGGCAAGCGGATCAGGATCACTTCATCACCGATCACCAAGGCATTATGAATCAGAAATTGTTTACGGCCTGTATAACTATGCGTATGCGAACCTGCGCCACTACCTGCTGTAGAAAATCCGCCGGATTCCGTTGACTGCACCGCCACTTGATGATCGTGAGTAGTATCCGGGCCAACAGCTTCGCTCTTGTTCGCCGGGATGTTGTGATAATGTGGTTCTTCTTCCCCCGCCTGTCCGGTTTGGGCTGCGGGCATAGAGTGAACATGCTTTATATCGGGCGCCGCCGGGTTTGTACTATGCGCCGGGACACCGTGTGCATGAACAGTATCCGCCATAGTCAGCGATACCGTAGCCGAACCTGTAAAATGATCGACAGTCATTTCGACAATATGATCTGTAACATTACGGCTTAAAATCAATTGTGGGCCTTCCAAGGTCATTTTCTGTTCGACATTTATCTGCAGCGGTTTCAAGCCGCTTACTTTGCCGAACATAACCGCCATAGGGCTTGCCGCTTTGACCGCGTCTAAAGACGCCTGTTTTATCACTCCGAGCAAGCCGGCAAAATCAGCCAAGGAATTCACCGCCTCGTAAAGTCAAATCCATCCAATGTTCGCTTTCGTTGAAAGTGTGAACACAATGTTCCACTAGCATGTAGTTTTGTACATTGATGTCGCCCAGGGCCAATTTAACAGCCACCATGCAGCCGGCCCGCACACGTACGTCACCGAAAGCCTTTGTGATCTTTAACCGCCTTGTTTTTGCGTTATACAAAGATAATAGCGCGTCGGCCTTCGCTGCGCCGTTCTCACCCTCATTTAAGTTATCAAAAAACTGTAGAACGCCCCAGGCATTGATGGTGCTGCCGTCCTGCGCAATATATACATCGCGCTTACCGCTTTCTTCATTTTCGTAGGTTAGCTTGATCTTATTATAGGTTTGATCATCAATAGAAGTGGTGTAGTCAAAATTCTCGCCGCTTTCTTCATCGATCAAGACATCTACCTTCATATTGTCCAGCGATTTTAACGTCAGCTTGCCGAAATCATCATAAAAAATATACATCTTCTTTTTATTCGTCAGCTCCAAATCCAGAGCATTGTAGATGATATCCAACAGAGTCTGGTCTTGTTCATTTCTATTAGCGATCATAAATTCGGTCTGTTCGATATTGCCCATATTTAAATTGAAATCAGCGGCGATCATGCTAATTACATCGGCGGCAGTCATATTCTTATAATCGTAAGTATCCTTGTTTAGCAGGTAGCGTATTTGATCAAAAGCTGTAACCTCGATATGCTGTTTTTTATCACGTTTTTTGGTAAAAACGAATCCGTAGAAAACGCCCTGCCCGTTCACTATCAAGCGTGCCGGATTTCCTTCCCGAAAATCGAGAATGGCGTCCTTGATCACCTTGAAATTCAGCTTACCGGGGCCTTTGCGGTCGGTTGTCCAGGTCACGCCGTTGGGCACGACAGGTATATATGCTTTATTTCCATTTTGGAGCATCAATTCAAATTTCATCACATATCCCTCGACCGGATCACATCGGCAACGCCAGCACTTGCCCCGGGTAAATTGTATACTTGGTTGATCCTGTTCCCTTATTCCCCTTATCAATAATTGCCTGATTCAGTGCGTAGATTTCCGGGTATAGATTACCGTCGTTGAGATATTTTTTTGCGATAGCCCATAAACTATCACCGGAAACAACCGTGTAAGCTTGTGCCTGCGGCGCGTTTTCCGCTGTGCGTGTATGCTCAATATATGCGGTAGTTTGCGCCTGCGTTACGTGTTCGCCGCCCGGAGCTATAGCCCCTCCGGCATCAGAGCTGTCCGGAGAAGTGATTCCTTCGTTTCCGGAACTACCTACAGATACCGGCTGCTTGAATTCAACAGTTTTGGTTCCATAGGGCCGGTATTGTTTTAGTGTAATATCGGCTATTATGTCAAAGCCATCATCAGCACTTTCCTCGGCTTTATAATCTTCCAAAGCGACCTTCATATTAGTGCCAAAAAGTATTTTCCCATCCGGCATAGCGCGAGAAATGATGAATTGAAAAGGGATCAGATTACCATCTTGGTCAGTTTGGGTTTTAAGCTTTTCCAAATGCTCAAGATAATATGCGGCCGATTTGAAACCACTCGTATACTGCGCAAACGGATAAAGCACATTAGGAAGTAACACCTTAAAAGATATCTCAGTTAGCCCTGCCCTTTTCAAAATATTGACTTCGCCCTCGTCGATCAAGGTGATAGTCTTATTCTGATTCTTGATCTTCAGCTGCAGCTTGGCGGGGGGAACAGGCAACATCACCTCGCCCAGATAAACCGTATAAGCCATCAACTATGCATCCTTTCAACTCCCAACTCTCAACTCTCAACGCTAAAGGTGCGTTCCCTCCGCGATCTCCAGCATCGCTTCCCTGGCACCCTCGGCTAAATAGTCTACTATACCGTTCAAATCCATATCAGAGCCTATATGATTCTCATTATGCTGCTCGATACGGATTTCAGCAGTAGTAAAGCGGTTGACAGCGTCACGTTCCGCTATATCCCGCAAGTACTTCAAATTCTCTTCACCAAAATCAACAGTCTTTCTGACATTTCCGGCTATATCCGCCGTATCGTCGGCGATACCGTTTATTTGTCCGGCACCGCCAAAACCGGATTGTACAAAATCCGAAGCGGTAGCGACCTGCTTATTTTCTGCTTTTTCTTGCGCGGCGATTTTCGCTTCTTCTATTCCGGCTAATCTATCCGCCGTAGCTGCCCGCGCATCTGTTTTCATATCGTCCAGTTTTCCGGCCCGTTCTGAGATTGCCGCCGTGATCTCATTCCGGTAAGCCGTCAAATCGTTTTCCAGGGCTTGCTTACGGGCTTCATTTTCCAGACTGGCCCGCGCGCCAAAAGTCACCTGCTCGATCACCTGGATATTAACACCGGGTATTTTATTCAAAACCCCAAGAAAACCATTGATGATAGCGATAGCGTCATTGACCATGTTTTGCAAAGTCAGCAATACATTGGTCTTCATATCACCCATGTAGTTAGTGATAGCCACATCCGCCGTTGCCATACCCAAAGACATCTTATCCCACAGATCAAGCACATAATAGACACCGGTCACAAAACCGATTTTCAACCAATCCCAGGCGGTCAAAATCCCATTCATGGCGATCTGCCAAGCGACTTGTAACCCACCCACTGATTGCACCCAACGCGCGATCACGACGATCACCGCCACGATGAGCGCAATGATCCAAACCAGAGGGTTGGCAAACAAGGTCGCATTCAATATTGTTTGTTGTATCGTCAAAGCCAGTGTTATCATTTTCCAAGCGACAAACGCGCCTACTATGCCCCAAATTACAGGTTCGATCATCGGCCAATTGTTGTTAAAGAATTGATAAACCCCAAAAGCCGCATCGATAATTCCGCCGATGCCGTTGATGATGGCCTCAACAGCAGGTACGATGCCATTAAGCATTTGCTCGATTTGTGGCAAATGACTTTGGATCGTGGTGAATAGTGTCATTATTGGCGATAGTAAACGCGCCCCGACGCGGGAGCGTATATCATCGAAAGTATTGGCCATAGCGGTTTTCAGCCCCTGCGGGGTTTGGGCCATCTGCTCGGCTAAACCAGCCCAAGATTGATTGATCACCTCATCGATCACCAAGGCCTTTTCCATATCCGTGCCATTCTCGATGATCTGCTTTTGCGCTTCGCTCAGCTCGAAACCTTTCTTTTTCAGGCCGTCATAGGTGCCATCCAAGGCTTTGCCTAACTGCGTGGCGTACTCCACCATTTGCTGATAACTCACTTCGACGCCGCCGCTCATACCGGCAGCGTAATTGGCCACCGTACCCATCATGGATTTTAGGGCGTCCGCATCTTTTATGTAAGTAGCGAGTTCACCGGCTGCCCCTACCATGGAGGCTGAGCTGTACATAGTATTGCCTTGAACAGCTGCTGCCTCGCGCTTCAGACTAAGAAAATCCGCTTCATTAGCACCCTGGTTAGCCAGCACATTAGCCAACTGCTGCTCTGCTTGTATCTGCTGATTCGTCAGATCGACGCTCCCTTTAAAAAAATCTACGGCGGCTTTGGCGCCGAAGGCTACACCTAGCATTCCGGCGATTTTACCGATCTTGCCGCTCAATTGATCAGCTAGGCTGCCACCTCGCTGAACATGCCTATTAAATTTTTCCTGCTCATCTCCATTCTTGCGAATATTGTTTTCGATCATATCAAAAACGCTATTCATGCGCTCGGCGGCTACTGTAGATATATCTACTTTTTGTTGCATGCCATCGCAAGCCTCTGTGGATAACTCAATATCTTGTCTTACACCGTCAAAGGGCATGGAATCGCCCAAGCTTTCTCCGGTCACTTGAATCTTGTTAAAACCATTGATCAAATTATCCAGGGAGTTGACCATCTGCATAGCCGGCCCGGTCATATTATCAAATAGAGATATCCTTGCTGATATGCCGTCCATAATATCACCCGCGCTTTAACTTTTCGACTTCTCTTCTATCCTGTTCGATCTTCAGCTCAAGCGAACCAAAATAAAATGCCTTGACTGACTGTTCGCTTCTTACCCAATCATTGATCTGAGAAGGCGACCAATGGAGTTTGTGGATAACATAATGAAAGAAATTCGCTTCCAAGTCGCCTTCCCTAATTAGTTTTTTGCTTCGTCAGCCTGCTCTTGCATAGTAACGTTGAAGCCATTGAATTTCTGCACAAAGGCCGTTAGCTCCGTATACTCGCCACTATCATCAACCATCTCTTTTAACAAATCTTCCGGCGTTTTTACGTCATAGCTGTCTTGCAGTTCCGCGTTAAGCAGATCGGGATAGACTATTGATGCTGCCAAAAGTTTGCTGATATACGCATTCGTGTTCAACTTATTTCTATACATGCCCGGCTTACCCGGAATCGACATCTCCTTTGTGCAGGCATCTCTTACCAGTTCATCTTCTTTAGTAGAAATCGGTTTGATTTCCCACATCAAAGGCTTTCCCTCTTCATCACAGAGGCTTTTGGTCACGGCCAGGAAGGCATTTTCTTTAACAACCTTGTTCGTTTTAAAAAAAGCGCGCATTGCAGACATTTACATACCCTCCAAATCCTTGAACTTTTCGGGCAAATCCCACTTTTCGAAAGTGCCGGAGAGGTCTTCTTCCAAGACTTCCTCGCCGGCTTGAAATTTGGCCAGTATCACCGAATCAAAAAGGCAGCCACTATGGGTGACCGTTTGCCGCCCTACCGCCGAAGTTGGGTCTTCATTGGTCACCTGTATCTCAAAATAGGGCATAACGCCAGTCTTCTGATAAGTATCAGCCACAGCGCGGATATGCGATTGATTATAATGCGCTTTACCTTTCCAGGTACCTTTGCCGCCCGCCGGCTTATGCCCCATGCCCACCTTGCCCAAGATTTTGACATCCACGATCTTGATATCCCATTTGCTTTCAAATTCTGTTAAAGTCATGAAATTCAGACGTCGCCCATTGATAGTGATATAGCATGTGGCCAAACTCCCATATACGGCGTCTTTCGCGTCCATCATCGGCATTTATCCCACCCCTTCCTAAGCTACTGTAACGGTCATGTAGAGCTGCGCCATGGCGCTAACTACCGTGACCGTGTTATTGACAACTACAGCGCGTTTAGTATCGCCCTGAAATACTGCCACATCCTCGCCCTTAAAGTCTTCAATGGCGCGAATCTTCTGCAGTTCTTCATGATGCTTTACCACGTCCGACCAGAAGCTGATACGCCCGTCCGCGTCATTAGGCACAACACCCAGATATTTTGTATTAAACAATACCGCGATATCATTAGCGATTTGATCAAGCACGCGGATAGTCTGATTTTCCTTAAATATCTCACCCTTTTCCAGGGTAGTATTGACCAGGCTATTAACATCAGAAAGAACCCGAATATCGGAGCCTACTCGGTGAAAGGCAAATTTACCGTCCTTGATGGCATTCTCCAGCTGTGTTTGAGTGAGTTTCACATCCAACACGTATTCACCATCATAGACTTTGTTCAAAGCAGATTTATTAACCGCTGTGCCGGCAATCACTCCCGTCACCCAGTAAACCGCGCCCCATTCTTCATCACCCTTGGCTTCGTTCATCACATTCACGACGCCTTCGTAATCGGCAGGGTTATCAAAAGTCACGCATTGGAATTTCACGCCTTGCTCATCCCTGAGGCGTTTTGTGAAAGCTGTAAACAGACCTTTGATCGAAGTATTCTTAGACGGACAACCGATAGCGTTAAAATTATACGGTTCCACCGCGTTAAGATAAGCTTGAAAATCACCGTTGGTCACGGTCGGAGATGTTCCGCCGGCCAGCGGTATGCCCGCTGTCGCTTCTAATATCGCATCCTTTTTCCAATCGGCATAATCATTATTAACAAGTTCTTCAGCGCTTGCCACAGTTTGTTCATCCACTTTAGCCGCGCCAAAATAGAGGATCACATCGAACTTATCCGCTTCGTCGGCATTTTCGGCAATGACCACTTTCAAATCATTCCCCCGCATTCCGGTGTATTTGGCTGTCGCGAAATCATTGGCCGCCTTCACACCATCCGCACCCAGCCGGTACAGATAAGCCAAGCGGATATTCTTAAACATATCCCGCAGGCCTTGCAATTCCGGTGCTGTGTAATCGTGGCCGAATAGCTTCAAGCTATTCTTTTGTAAATCCCCTGTGCTTACCTCCATGATCTCGTTTTGCGCCCCCCAATCAAGCACCAAAGGGATCGTGGCGATCCCACGGTCGGAAAGCATAGCGGAAGCCCGCGCCTTTGATACAAAATTGATATACGCTCCCGGCAAAACCTTATTTTGCACTAAAAAAGTGCCGCCGCCCAGCGCCATATTATTTCACCTTACCTTTCTTCCAATCGGCGATGATCTTATCGACTTCGATGTGGGAATATAACTTTCCGTCTTCCAGTACCGCACTTAACAGATCACGCCGGTCTTGATACCTCCGGGATTTGACCAGCTGTTCTTTAGTAAACCCGGAGCCGGTCTTATTCTCAGTTTTAACACTTCCGTCTTTGGCCACCTTCATCATCCTTTCGCCTTGCTAACAATAGACAGAGTTTCCATAGGATTTAACTCCGGAACTGCCCGAACATAAAAATCATAATTGACCGTGAACACCAAAACCCCGTCGACGATCTGTCCGCTCATATTCGTGCCCCGCCTCAAATTCCCGCTGACGGTGATGTATTCCAGTGCTGTGAATAGCTTGTCGATAACGTCATAACACTCCGCTTTGGAGTTGATATCGCTTTTGGGGAAGTACTTAACAGAAAACAAGTTGCTCCGGAAATGCCTTGTACCCGGCATCGGCCTATCGGTGTGGTTCGCGCAAGAAATAGAAAAGCAAGGTTCCTCTAAACCCTGCTTCACTGATTCGGGGTAGATTTCATAGCCTTCCCCATACGCTTCATATAGCTTTTCCGCTATCCCGCTAACGATATCGTTGACCATTGAGCGTGCCCTCCACGAACCTTTTCAGTTTGTTTTCCAACAATCGCGGCGCGTCACGCTTTAACTCCTGCTCGGAGATCGTGAGCATAAACCTGCCTTCTACCCATCCTTTATGATCGGGAGTTCTGTGTCCAAACTCAACATATGGCGAATACACCGTGGGGTTGACAATTTCGATTGTATATTTACTACCTTCGCGGGTAACTTCGCCTACAGACCAATTACGGCGTAATGTGCCGCCTGTTTTACCGCTGCCCGGTTCATACCGGCCTACCGGGGTGAGCTTCTTCACCTTGCGCAATAAACGGCCCGCCAATTCCTTCACAGCCGCCTCGGTGAATTGCTGCGTTTGCCCTTTATCCAACTTTGCCAGGTTATCCCGAAATTTTTTCAAAGAGGCGTAATCCACCTTTACACCCATTAAGCCCACCCCGCAAAAGGCACAAGCATGATCTCTTGATGACCGCTAAACACTCCGGCTAATCCGCTTTGACTAAATTCAAAGGTTTCACCGCTATGCTGAATTGTTAACTTCGAACCGGGTTTGACCTGAATTGCGTTATCCAAGAATAATTTAGTAACCTGCGCAAGCTGAGCGGCTGTATCATTTTGATTCGCGCTCTGCAGCGTAGAGAAAGATAACTTGCAGGGTTCATTCTCTAGAACGGTCACTTCTTTAAACCCTGTTGATTTATTATCTCTGGTCACTTTATGATATTCCGTAACCGTCAGCTCATCTTTCCACAGCTTGCACAGCGCCTTTTTTGTATTCACCAGCTAACCCTCCGATAGGTGATAAACTGTGACCTTTGACCATTGATCAGATATTCTATTAGCCCGTCCAGGGTGATAGATTTATCCGCTACCGCGTAAGTGATAGTGGTATCGCCTTCATGTATCTGTTTCAGAGTAGCTTCTACATCAAGGTCGTCTAGCTGGCCGGTACCCTTTTTCATTTGCATGAACTCGCCACACACCATATCTATCGCGATATGATGCAAGCCCTCGGGTATCCCACTGATATTGCATTCATTCTTAATTTCATTGGTCACTTTAGCGATCAAATACTCCAGCGCCCATTGATCTGTATCCAAAACAAGGCAACCGAAGGATTTTAAACGCCCTATAACATCAGTATACATGCGGGACACCGGCTTTCTCTATTTCTACTTTCTTGACGTATCCTCTTTCTTTGTAGCATCCGGCTTTGGCGTATCCTCTTTCTTTGTAGCATCCGGCGGCGCGTCATTCTGCAATTCATATCCGTGATCTTTGAACCATTCAATCAAATGCGGTTTATCGGTTTCGCCAACACCGTTCGCAAAAGAAACAGATGCCGAAACACCCGTATATTGCTTGTTGGGAGCAATTATTTTAGTCATCGTCTTCTTCCTCACTTTCTATCAAGGGTTGGGGAAAGTCTGTATCCGCCGCGTCTCCCAGTATAGTTCCGCTACGCTCAACACCGCGCAGGTGATCCAAGCCGTCGTCATCTGGAGCCAGTGAATCCGCCAACCGTGTGCCTACGGATTCCCCAATATAAAAGGCGTTAACGCTGTTATCATCATCTTGGTATCTCATCATAAGCCCCCTTTACGCAACCTTGATCTTACGAAATACCCCCGCCGCTTTGGTTGCTTTCAGGACAACTGCCGCCACCATTTCCACTTCACCGGTCTTGACCGCGCCCGCCGTGTCGTATTTGGGCAGCCACGTTTGTACCGGCGCTACCCCGGCCATGCTGATGGCATGAAAACCGTCCAAGCCGAAACGCACAGCGTATAAGGATGTTTCACCGCTGGTTGTATCCGTTTTAACGACCGGATCATTGCTGCCGGCTTTGGCGCCCAAATCTACCCAGGGTACATTTCCATACATCTCCACCTGCTGGCCAAAATCGTTTTTGGTAATCTGATACATACCGGCACGGCGGGATACAGCACGTAATTTAGCGATCATCTTAAGATTACCCATCAAGACGGTAGCCGTGCCATCCAGCTCCATCAGAAATTCGTCTAGCTGATCCAAGAACTCTTTATAATTCGCGTCCACCGCCGCGCTGCTGGAGAGGTCAAGCGCCGTGGTGGGAATATACTCCGTAGAAGAACCGGTAATAGCCATTTCCAGACCGTCGAAAGCTTTGCCGTCTACCGCACTGTCTCCGTTGATCACGGTGTCATTAAACAACGCGGAAGCCGCCTTGATTTTCTGCTGCGATTGCAGCAATACTTCGGAGATGATACCGCCCATATTGGAGATCACACGGTCGATTTTATATGATCCGCCAAAGACTTTTAAATCGGCGGTATAACGCTGCTTGGCGACTTCCTGTGGCGTGTATTCGCTGTTAATTTCGCGGAAAGCCGCCGTGGGCTGTGTGATCAGGCGCGTGTAACCGTATGTCAAGGTGGAGCCGCCGCCGGTTGGGGATATACAATCGTCAAAGGTCAGCTTATCAAGAAGAAAATTGCTTTTTTGGAATTCATCAATAACGCCCATCTGCAAGGCGTCCTGAACATTTAGTTTTGCCTGCCCCAGTGTAACTGCCATTTTGATAACCTCTTTTCTTTTTAGGTTTGCCCTTCATAGTGGGCCTTAATTGCTTCTTCAAAGGTCAGGGGTGTGTTTTGCCCGTCTCCCTTTTCACCCGGTGTAAAACCTTTGAATCCGGGTTTTGGTTTCGTTTGAAGGTCAAATAAAAATTTAGTATTGTCGTCTTCCGCCAATTTCTTGACCTCCTCATTCAGGCCTTTGATGACGCCTTCATCATTCAGTTCCGCCTTTTCCAAAAACTTTTTCAAGAGCGGTTTTACTGTTTCGGGGTTCCTGGCTTTAGCGGTCGTTAGCGCCGTGTTTAAAGCTGTTTCGAAGCGTAGCGCTTTTATTTCGTCGGCATGCGCTTGTTCTTTTTCGGTATTGGCCGCCTGCAAATCTGTGATCTGCTTCTTTAATCCCTCAATATCCCCGCCAGAATTTTTGAGGGCTTCAAGTTGCCCATCCCTCTCTTTTAGCGACGCTTCCAAGGTGCTTTTTTCGCCGTTCACTTCATCAAACCGCGCTTTAGGGATAAACCCTTTCAGCTCTTCCGCCGATGTCGCTTCAACCTTCTTGGCGGTCTCTTCATCTAGCCCCAACTTCATCAATTCATCTTTTTTCATGTCATTTGTTCCCCTTTCGAAATCATTTGTTATCCCGGTTCAGTCCGGTTTTTTCCGTCTTTCGGTTTGCGCCCGAAATACCAAAGCGGCGGCCTATGTAAAAACCGCCTTGCGGCGGTTGGTTCTACTTTCCTAAAGTATGAGCAATCTTTGCATTATACCGGCAGGGCCGGAAACATCGAAAACCCAATTCCCGTGTAAATCTATATCCACCGGGCTGAGAGAGTCAAATACTACACGCTCAAAAATACCGTCTTCACGCTGAAAATCTCCCAAAACCTCAAAATGTGAGATTTTCTGCAAATAATCTACATCCACATCGCGGGTAGTTTCCGTCACAGCGCATATAACCAAGGCGCTGTTATGCTTTTTCACTCTATACCCCTGCGCCCCTAAAATATTCACCTTCTGTGAATGCTCATATACTTCAACCCTTAGGTTACACTTAGCCAGCAGCACTCGCCGCCCATCTATAACAGCATACAATTCACCGTTTTCCCCTTTTAGCGTTTTTATGAGCACCTGCATTGACAGCCCACTCCCATCTAATGATATTAATAAATCCCAGTATCGCATAAAGAATGGTGGCTAATAATCTCATCACTACCCCGCTAAGTACTACCCAGAGTATCAATCTTAATGGCAAAGACATATCCTCCATACTCTGATCCCTCCCAATCAAAAACCGCCCGAAGGCGGTTTATCACTCTGCACTCTCAAACAGCACGCTTCTTTTCTGCCGATTTCTCTTTGAGTTCATACTTAATACCGTTGGCGCATTCCTTAAGTTTTGTTACATCTACATTAAACCATCCCTTAGGCATCCCATCAGGAAAAGCATCACATGCAACCTTCCAGTCATCTATCAAAATTTCATGCTTATGTTTACATGAATCGCAAGTCCAATCTACAAAAATCATAATTTAAGACCTCCAATATAGCTGATATACAATCTTTCTGCCTCTTCACTCAACGTAGTCCCTCGTTTTATTAAAATCTCAATCTCTGCTATAGCTTCCGCACCATCCTCTAACGCAATTTCACTTATTCCTAAGATGCCTTTGCTGCCAAGCTCTTTGTACATTATTTCGATTTCTTTTATGCTTTTACCTTGGATCAACTTTGCATGCCCTATTTCATGAATAACAGCTTCATTAAGGCTTTGAGCAATATTTACGGAAGTGTTTGCAATCAATTCGTTTATTTCTAGCAGTGTTCGACCGCTTAAAACATCCTTATTCACAATAAACCTTATTCCAGTTTGCCTGCCAATTAATAAGGGTTCAATCTGAAATAACACTGTTCTCGGTTCGGTTTTTCCGAGGGATACAACAGTGAATTCGTTGATGTAAGCCTCGCCCGATTTTTCAACTTTTGATATGCATTTTGTAATTACTTCAATAACTTCAGGGTCAATAGCTTTATTTTCTAAAGCGAGCTGCACATCATCAATGCCAATGTGTTTCACGATACCATCAACCGCCACTCTGTCGTTTACATTATTATTGTACCCTTTTCCTGCTTCTGTGTCAACAAACTTCTTCTTCCAATCCTCATACGTCATCTTGCTATCAACAAAATAAGTCTCTCCGTCTTTGCTTCGCGCTAGGCGTTCCCCGGCGTCATCGGCAAAGTAGGGAACTGTTGTACAGCGGCAGAAAACGTGGAAGGGTGGGGCGGTGACACCGGCGGTTAGTTGTGAAATGGGGCCTTTTTCACCGTCCAGAGCGCCGCAAACTTCGCAAGTCCTGTTGTCAAGGGTACCAAGGATTTCATATTTTTCTACGCCCAGTTCTTTGTAAGCGTCTTTTTCGGCTATTGTAGTAAAATAAGCCGATTCTGTCATGACCAAACGGCCCGCGTTATGTTTTGATGTATTGAATTTGGCCGCTATCGCCTTGATCGCATCATCCGGGGCTTTGCCTAATATCATATTTTGGGTCAGCTGAGTGTGTACTTCGTAAATAAGTTTGTCCTTTTGCGTCCACAGCCGGTCACTGAAAGTTGTTTTATCTACTGTCCACGGTTTGGATACGATCTTTTGTATTTGATTCTCATTCAGGCCGGCTATATCCCAACCCACTCCCGTGCCCCGCTGTATCTCATAGGCGGAACGGTAATAACCTTCAAGATAAGTCTTCTTCATCAAGGCGTCTATAGCATCGGATTGGTTCCCGTATAGCCTCTCCACAGTATTCTGAGTCTGTATTTTAAGCGCTTCCAGCCGGGAAACGTGGAAGCGTGCTGAAGCGTTCTCCAGCTGCCTGATATATTCCGGATTCAGAGCAACAGCCTGGCCGCGTTTGATGTACTCATTAACATCCCAACGGAATTCGGCCAGTTCTCTGCCATTTAACAACCGCCGGGCTTCCGCTAAGTCAATTTGGTTATTATTCGCAAAGCGGCCATACCAAGAATATATTTGATCCTCGATAGTCTTCTGCGCCATGTTAAATTGGCGCCGGATATCATCCAACACCATCACAGCTTCTTTATGCTGCGCCGCTTCCAAAATTTCGAAGCGTTTGCGCCAATAATCGGCGCTGGTCATGTAAGCTCGTCCTGTTTTTCATAAAACATTTTAGGATTATCTACGATTAACGCATACAGAGCATTTGATAGTGCGTCTAATTCTTTTTCATCATGATCTTTGTAGCCTAGATTGTCAAAAATAGCGTGCATGACCTCATGCAAAAAACACGCTTCCCTTCGCCTTCGACTTGTTGGTCGTATATTTATTTTTAAATCCTTAAAATGTATCTCCCCGCCATATTCGTGTCCAAAAGTGATGTTTTCCGTCTGTTCGACACTATAAACTAAACCGCCAATCTTTATTTTATCGGGTATATTCACGGCTACCCCTCCTGCGCCGAGAAGACATATTTATACGCGTCCGCCTTCTCTTGGGATTCCTGTTCTTTGCGCTTCATTTCTGTTTGTGGATCATCGGTGTATGGATGCTGGGCTACTAAGGTTTCTTCGGATAATATTCCAACCGAATTGCGTATATTGTTTATAATATCTGTTTCATTCATCAGCATATCTCGGTTGAATATGATCTCTACATTTTCGCCCTCAAAATCCCCCTGGCCGCTGTTGGCCAAATGCGTGTTGATGAACCATAGCAATTCCGCAAAACTGGCTTGATATTCAGTTTCCATACCATTGGCGTCCAGATCGATATCGCTGTACATGGATAGGATATTCATTTGATTTGGGTTGCCGGACATTTTTTCATCCTTGGCGTCATAGCCCATAGCGTTTTCAATCAAAGCTTTTTTCAGCAGCTCTAATATAACGCGGTAATTTTCCGAAGCCACTTCCACCTGCAAAGCTTCCACTCCGCCTTCCGAACCGTCGATTGTCTTGACTTTGACCGCTCCATAGGTAGCCAGGTTATGCCGGAATTCGGCCAGATTTTGGCCGTCATAATTCTTGATGATCAAGATAGTGTTGCGGCTATCTTCCTGCATATTGTTCTCGAAATCTGATAGCATAGTGTTAATACCATCTTGGAGGCTTTTAACTTTGTTGATCAGCGGTATTTCCTCGTCATTGTACTTGAAGGGGATGATGGGTATTCTCTCCCAGTTATAACCGGCTTGCTTATCCACGCCTTCACCGACCACCACATAGCTTTCTATGGGCCGCTCGGAATCCTTGACCAAACTGCCGTTGATCAAATCGTATCGTTCCACGCCTTGCGGCTTATATATTTCCACTTTCTCAAGAAGTTTTAGCGAAAGACCCTCATAAACGCTTGCCTCGTAGATTCGTACCACACAATCTAACTCGGTGTGTTCGGCGTCTTTCCAGAAGGGCAATATCTCTTTTGGTTCAAAACGCTTGAACTTGAATTGCCCTTCGCCGTTGTAATATACGCATAACCAACCGATACCGCCATTTAAGGAACTTTCGGCCAGATTTTGCAGGACACGATGAAAGCGCTTATCGAAAATCTTCAGTAACGCCGCTTCGTAATCCTCATTCTCCGTCTTGAAAGTGAAACGCTTACCGAAAAGATAATTGGTTTTCTGATCGACCATCTTAGCGTACTGATTGTCCACTATACGGTTATTAGGCAGATTATCCACTTCATACAACTTACCGTCTTTGCCGATTACGGTGCGCTTGCGTTTTAAAATATCCTGTTCCCCAAGATAATACCTTTCACCGGTTATCTGATCCTTGCGAGCTTTAGCCGCTTTCCATCGCCGGATTTCCTGCTCGAAAAACTGCTTTTCCGTCATGGCCGGGTTCGCTCGGATGAGCTGATTGATATAATTTATAAAATTAAACATTCTCTCAAACTCCTCCGCTTCATTTCTGCGCTCATGGGTCGCGCTAAAGCTCCCAGATATCGAGGAGCGCTTGAATCGTTGATTCTAGGGCCGTTTCCGTTCGTTTTTCGCCTAATCAAAACTGAAACTCTGCCCCCGGCTAATGTTCTCGAAAGCGTAACGCATGGCGTCCATCAAGTGATTAAAATCGTCTATGGGTACGTTAGTTTTTCTGCCGAACTTATCTTGCGCCCAAGTATAGTTGCTAATTTCCGTTAAGAAGTTCACGCATTTAGGATGGATGATCAAGTGATAATCTTGAATAAAATCGATGCCGTTGTTTACACTATCTTTGCCCTTACGGGCGGCACTGATATTGAATACCCCAAGTTCGCGCAGGCGGTCGATACTTTTAGGCTCGTTGCTATCCGCCCGGATTCGTTCTTTTGCGTAGCCCATAGCGCTTACCTTCTCATAAATGGCCTCGTTCGACAGACCCCTCTGATACATTTCGTCGAAAACCCAAATAAGCTTATTCTGTTGATCTATCAGGCCACAAAAGAGAGCCGAAGGATCGTTAGTATATCCGAAATCCAGTCCAAAAGCGCTTCTTACTCCGGGCAAAGCCGTCACTTCGGAGATGTCAAAGGCTTTTTCTTCCCAGTTGTCGAAGATCACCCCGGCGGTAATACCCCAATCACCCAACCCCGCCACCCGGTAGCGGCGCGGGTTATTTTGCTTCATAACCTCAAATTCTTGACGGTCGTCCTCGTCGAGCCATTCATTTAGCAGGTAATTTGTTGTTATCGCCAAAACTCTGTCGTCGGGTTTATCGAAAAAAACGGGCTTTCAACCAATGCCGTTCGTTCCAAGGGTTGAAGGTTATGGTTGTCTGCTTGAACAGACTTCCGTCCATCACACCGCGAATAGACTCGTTCAGCATATCGAAATCTTCTTCTTTGCTGATCTCATAAGCTTCTTCGATCCACATCCAGCACAATGCGCCAACTTGAACCGTGATAGACGTTACTTTCAATGGATCATCCAAACCCCGAAAATATATTTTTTGACCGGTGGGCAAGTAAGTCATCTCAAGGGGGGATTCTTTGACATTCCATAGCGTTTCAACTCCTAAACGTTTTAAAGCCCATCTTAGTTCTGTAAAACAAGATTCTTTGAGAGTTCGAAATACTTTCCTCACTACCAGCAAGTTAGCGCCGGGGTATTTCATCAGGTTCCAGATATACCAGATAGCGGTTGTCTTGCTCTTTTTGCTGGAACGGCTGCCCTTAACCACCCGGTAGCGACCTTTAAAATGCCAAAACTCTTTATACCCCTTGCCGATCACATCGGGCAAATAATTATTCACCGTTTTCATGCCAATCCTCTACGTATCCTTCCCCGCTGAAATTAACCTGTAGCCCGCCTTCCAGCTGTAATTTGTCGTTAAACAGGCCTAAATGCCGACCTAATGCTTCCAGCGCTTTGATCTTGTCGTGCATCTTGATTTCTATGCCATTTTCCCCTTGCTTGATGCCGGCCAACACAGCCAACTTATACTCCGGAAGCGTAGCGGTATCGGTCAGCGTGACCTGCTGATACCCGCCCACGGGGATCATATCCAGTTTGCCGGTTAAAGGATGTACGCCAAATTTGTAGTGAGGCTTCGTTGCTATCTGCACGTAATCTGTGAGTTGAGCGAAAGCTATGGCGGCATATTCCCGCAATACCCGTTCGGCGTCGATCTCCAGTTTTTTTGACAGCGCCGCCCGACGGACATCAATTGCTGTTAAAATAACAGGTTTTAACAAGTTTTCAGCGCCGATCTGTTGCGCTGATTTTTCACTGTATCCCGCTCTTATCGCAGCTTGAGTAGCATTGCAATCGACCAAATACTCCTCGATGAACCGCTGTTGCTTAGCCGTTATTTTTTCGTCCAATTTCACCACCTCGACAGTAAATCACGGCTCATTTTGGTACCTGAGCCGTGATTTCACGGTTTTTCACGGTACCAGTATACCACAGGTCGAGTATGACATTCTATGACATTTTTCGTAAAACTGAATCGCGCAATCTTGTAGCCTGTCGCCAAGTATACCCCATCGTATCAGCCACTTTTTCCATCGTGAGCCCTTCGACATAATACAACTGCATCAACAACCTTTCTTTGATCGGCAAAGTGCTGATAAATTGCTCTATCTCCAAACGTGTAGTTATCCCAGCATCCAGTTTGCTATCGATCAGCCGCTGTAATTCCGCCCTACGTAAAACTGCCGCCGCTACAGGATCAGATTTGGCTTTTCGGGGCGACGCTGTACCCGCGGGCGGCCGATTGCGCAGTTGCTCCAGCACCCGCGCTTTTTCGATCTCTAACCGCTTGATCTCCAAAACTAAAAAGCGATAGTCTTTCAGGGCTTGTTTATTGATCACATAGCGCCCTCCCTGGCTTTTTTGATCCTCACCCGCAAGGCTTCCAGCAATGCCCCTTGCATCTCTCTCTTGCCCTGTAACGCTGCTATAACGTCTTCATCCATGCCGCCTTGCACAACGAGGTGGTGAATAGTGACCGGCTGCTGCTGCCCCGATCTGTATAACCGCCGGTTGGCCTGCTCGTATTGCTCCAATGACCAAGTCGGCGTGAACCACAGTACGTGATGACCACCTTCCTGCAGGTTAAGGCCGTAGGCGCAGCTCATGGGATGCGCCAGCAGCAGGTCGATCTGCCCGGCGTTCCAGTCGTCTTGGTCTGCGGCGGATTTGAAAACCCGCACCCGCAAATCTTTACGCTTTGCCGCCAAAGCCGCCAAAATGCGGTCACGGTCGTGCTGAAACTGGTAAAATACCAGCACTGCTTGCCCGCCTAAACCTTCCAGAAACTCCAATAACGCCTCGATCTTGCAATTATGCACCCCGATCACCTGCCGGGCGGCATCATAGACCGCACCGCTGCAAAACTGTAACAGCTTGCCGGTCAACACACAAGCCGATCCGGCGTTAAGCTCACCCTCTTCCAGCTCCAGAAACATTTGCTTTTCAAACAGACTATATGCTTTGGCTGCCGCCGCGTCCAGCGCTACCGGTATCTCGTTATACATCAGCTCAGGCAAATCTATGTAATCCTTGGCTTCCATGCTCACGCAAATATCGCCAAGGGCTTTTTTTATATATTCAAAGCTGCCATCTTTGGGCGCGTATTGACGGCTATAAGGGTTCTGGTAAAAAAACCTCTCCCGGAAATGCGTTATACGATTGCCTAAACGCTCACCCTCATCCAGCAGATACACTTGCGCCCATAAATCCATCAGACTGTTAGCCGCCGGGGTGCCGGTCAAAAGCACCAGGCGGCTGATGCGGCTGCGCACTAAACACAAGGACTTGAAACGCCGGGTGCTGCTATCCTTAAAACTGCTGCTTTCGTCAAGGATGACCACACCGAAAGGCCAAGCGTTTTGGTAATACTCCACCAGCCAGGTCACATTATCCCGGTTGATGACATAGATATCCGTCGGCGTGGCCAACGCCCGCTCCCTTTGCGCCGCCGTTCCCAACACTGTCGAAATCCGTAACAGCTTGAGATGATCCCATTTCTTGGCTTCCGCCTGCCAGGTCGCTTCAGCTACCTTCTTGGGCGCGACCACCAAAGTCTTGCCCACAGCCCATCTGCAGTAGCGCAGCTCATTGATAGCCGTCAGGGTTATGGCGGTCTTGCGCATGCCAGGTTCCAGAAACAACCCCAAGAAAGGCTCGTTGATCAGCCGTTCGGTGCAATATTGCTGATACGCGTAGGGTTCATAAATCATTTTTCTCTCCGTAGCGACACCAAGCTAAAAATTTACTGACCTCAATATCGCCCGCCAAAGTCTTGACGACAGCACCCAGGCTTTCTAGTTCTTCCCGGCGCTTTTGCTGATGCGCTTTTAGTTTTTCGCCCGCCTTTTTCAGTTCGCAAAAAATCACTTGGCCACCCGGCAGCAAAATAAGCCGATCCGGCACACCTTTGTTGCCGGGACTGACAAATTTATAAGCCTTTCCGCCTAACTTTTTCACACCATCGATAAGTTGGCGCTCGATTTCACTTTCCGATTTTTGCATCCGAAACAATCCTTTCTTTTCGGCTTGTCAACATGTCAACGCGCACGCGTATATGATTATATCAAATAGACTATTTTAGAGAAATTAGACGTAATACGTTATTAATAATATATGTCTATATATGTCTATATATGTCTATATATATATATATCAATATACTCTATAGAAATAATGTTTACAATGTTGACAAGTGATATAATACCAGTGTATAGCGTAAACATTGGCGTAAACATTGGCCTTTTTGCAACGTTTACAATGTTTACAACCTAAATATTACAATGTTTACAAATTCAAAGGTCAATGTTTACAAATTCAAAGGTCACTGTTTACACGTTTAAATCCACGTTGTGTACCGCAATATCCTACTCTAGCAGTACTAATAGGCTGCCAGCCCTCTATTTTGTTAATTATGGCGTTGATCCTTTTGGTGGTGCCGTAATTGAAGTCTTTTTTCATGCCGCCTAACAATTCCAGCCATATTTCCAAGGCGCAAACACGGTCACGTTCTACTAAATTTACGCCCTCGGTGATTGCCCCGCCATACCATAACAGACGTTTATCCAAGGGCCAATTCTGCCAATCAGACGGCACTTGACGCTCTAAAAAATCTAATACCACACCTTCCCAAGCGTCGTGTTCCAGATGCGCTTCTTGTATGGTTTCCGCTTCTTGCGTCATTTCCGCGCTTAAATGGAGCGATTCACCGAAGCGCCAGCGCATTACCGCTTCGGCCCATATCTGATCCGCTTCACCCGGCAGATCATCCCATATGCTTTTGATACTGTCGCCCGTAACATCCACCGGTAAAAAACGGCGGTTGCCGGTGCTATCTTGCAAAAACTCTGAGCTGTTGGTAGTGCCGAAAAACACACAGCGGCGCGGTAGTTCTTGGATATGCCTTCCGTATGCCGCCCGGAATCTATCGACTCTTAAGCTTAAAAACTGTTTGATCCTCGATATATCGGTACGCTGAAATGCCTCTAATTCGCTGATTTCTACCAGCCATACTTTTTGTAAAAGCTCTGACGCTTCTTTACCCTCAAAAGTACGGATATTGTCGTTAAACCAGCCCCGGCTCATGGTATCCAGCAAGGTGCTTTTTCCTATACCTTGAGGGCCACTGATTATCACCAGAGTGTCATATTTACACCCCGGCGTCATGGCCCGCGCCACCGCTGCCACAAAGGCTTTACGCGTTACGGTTCTTACATAGGCGTTATCCGCTGCGCCTAGGTAATTAATGAACAATTTATCCAACCGGGGTGCGCCGTCCCAGGTTAATCCTCCCAGGTAATCTACAACATCGTTAAAACGGTGCTTAGAGCTATGCAAACTTAAAGCGCTGTCGATCTTTTTATTGCCGGTAAATTGCCAGCGTTTTTCGAAATACCAGTATAATCCTTGATTGTCATTATCTTCCCAGGTCCGCCGATCTGTGCCTTTATCCCAGGGCAATGCTCCTAATACTTCGCCGCGCCCTGTGAATTCGTTAAGCGCAAATTTCCCGCGTAAGTTTGGGTCATGCTCCAGGATGATCCAGGCATTGTCAATTGTAGGCAATACATCATTATTTTTGGGGTTCAGGTCTAAAAGTTCAATTTCCCATTTTTCATCGTCTACAGCGCCCTCAAAATCGCGTTGCGCGGCATGCGCGCGCTCCTGTAATATATGCGCTTTTACTTCAGAGTCAGCAGCCGCAAACTCGCACATGGCATTATACGATGGCAGTCGGTTACGGGCGCACTCCGCTTTTGCTTCAGCATCCAATTCGCCAAATTTATGCAATCGTACCAGATCAAAAGCATTGACCAGCTGTCCGTTACAAGGATCGGTGGCGTGGTGAGAGTAAAAGAAATTTCCGTCATATACTATAGCGCCACCGGCGGTGCTGCCGGCGTTGAATGTGTAGCGGTTATCCGAAGCCTCGTCTGTTAGCGTATACACCTCCGGCAGGAAAGCGGCGACGGCCGCGTCGATATCGTAAACGCGGCAAAACGCACCGATCACGCCGGGTTTGGCGCGCGGATCAGCCTGCCGGGTAGCCAATACCGCAGGGGTTTTCTCGCGAGGCTGCCGGGGCCAAGAATTAATATCCCGCCAATCCTCATACATATCCAGCACGCCGTCCAGCCATAACAGGCGCTTATCCTGCCAGGTATAGATGTATTCGCCATCAACGCAACAGGAAGGCCAATACATCAGACGCAAGGGCTCGAAGGTGCTGGGGTCGGCGAATTCCAGCCCGATCAGTTCGGCTATCTTACGCGCAGCCGGCTCGTACTCATCCGCGTCAGCCGTACGGTCAAGCGGCAGGATCACGCGCAGTCGCGGCACCGCCGCCGTATGCTTGCGTGTGGAGTAAACGCAATAACCGCATCCTAAGCCCTCTACCCGGCGCAGTATATCCACAGTACCGCCGGGCGGTATATTATCCAGATCAAGCGTGATCACGTCCCGCCCGGCGCAAGCCCCGGCCTTGCGGCGCGTGCCGATCAGGCCGCCGCCCACGAAACCGCCAACATCTTTCAATTCACCTTGTTGGGCTTTGGTTAGGGTATTATACTGCGCCATTGTCTCTACACCCCGCGCCGGTACGCGAAGCTTTTCATACAGCTCCGAAATGTATAAAGTCAGGGGCTGCCAATTGATGCTTTTACGGCTATTGCCCGCCGATATGGTGATCTTGCGGTCATGTTCTAGCAAGAGCAGATTCCCCTTTCGCTGTCTTAAGGCCCCTCAAATATTGGTATTTCCACGATCGCCCTTTCTTCTTCTATAGCTGCCCATGTCGCCATGGTATAAATTTGCTTAAAATACGCTTCTAAAGTAGCCATTGGCAACTTTTGCAAGGGGTAGAGGATATCTTTATAAGGTGTGGAAACATCTATAGGATAGCAGCCCATTGCCGCGTCTAAACAGCGTTTTGTAATATTGGCTATTTCAGTATTACTCAGTTTATACATTCTTATCTCAATCCTTTTTGTAATAATCTCCTACCCAGCCGTTGGCGGCCAGGGGCAAATCTGGTGCCCAGGGCATAGGTTGGATCATTAGCTCTATGATTTCCGGCAATATACATCTGTTTGGCGTGTCAATAAGGATTTCATCATGCACGCTGCACACCACATCATGACCGGCTGCCGTTACGCGCTCGATGGCTTCAGCCAGGCAATCCCGCGCGAAGGCTTGTACTATATTCTCAACCAGTTTACCGCCATAGGCGTCCTGCTGTATCCACTTTTTTGATGTTTGATCCATGCCCATGTAAGTTATAGCGGGCTGCCCCCAACGATTATTTTTAAGCCGTGGCTTGACGTAATACAGCTTACGTTTGGATGGTAATTGGATCGTGAAAAAATCCAGACCACTAAGCGGGTTGATTTCCCGCGCTAAGATCAAGCCATGCAAGCTGATCGAAGCAGAAGCGCCGCCGATCACGTGGATAGCGCCGGCTTCGATGTTATGCCACAAATCCACGATCCGTGCGTTAGTACGCCGCCACAGCCGCACGATCTCCGGCAACTCGTCTTCGGATAAGCCCATTTTCAGCGCGCCCATAGATATAAGCGCTCCGGCACCACCCTGATAGCCCAGCGCCAATTCCGCCACCTTGCCCCTTTGCCGTAGGGCATAGTTCGGCTGTCCCTTGGCGATGGAAGTGATTGGCACACCGAACATTTGCGCTGCCGAAGCTTCGTAGATTTTTCCGTGCGTTTTAAATACTTCCAGCCGCCAGCTTTCCCCGGCCAGCCAGGATATGATACGGGCTTCGATGCTGCTAAAATCCGCGTCAACGAACACGTTACCGGGTGAAGGCGTGAAGGCTGTACGGATAAGCTGTGAAAGTGTATTAGACACAGGCCCGAATATCACGCTAAGGCCTTGTTTGTTTTCCTTCACCATAGTCCGCGCTAAATCCAAGGCCGGCAAATCGTTTTTAGGCAGATTATGCATTTGAACTAAACGCCCGGCCCAGCGGCCCGTACGGTTAGCGCCATAGAATTGGAACAACCCTCGAAGACGCCCATCATCGCAGATTGCTTCTGTGATGGCGTTATATTTTTTTAAACTGGTTTTACCCAACTCTTGCCTTATTTCCAGCATGCGCCGCGCATTATCGTCTATACCTCCGCTTAAGAGTGTTTCCACGCTCTCTTTTGTGAGGCCGGGCAGACGGTAGCCCAAGCGCTGTTCCAGCCAGCCGGTCAACTGCGCCACGCTGTTGGGGTTTTCCAGCCCCGTGAGCTCTGTAGCTTCCCGCAACAGGCTAAGCTGAGTACCACTCCACAGTGCTATTGCACGCTCCACGAAAGCTTTATCTACGCCCACACCCCGCGCATTGATCGCGATATCCGTTTCCCATTGCTTTTGGATATCCGTAGGCACGGAGAAGGTATTGAGTCGTTGCAATACGGCTCTCTCTGTGATCACGTCCCCGGCGCAGTAATCCTTAAACGCCGCCCACTTATCCGGGTCATGGTGTGGTAAATTGCGCGTCCTGCCACCATTTGCTTTAGTGGACTTGCAAGGCTTGCTAAAATAATTGATCAGCGCTTTGCCGGTCGTTTTCTTTCGCTTATCTTCAGGCAATTCTAATGCTTGTCCCAGCGCGTCCAAACTACCCGGATAGCCTAAATATAGGCCATGTAACTGCGTGCAACGCCATTGCTCTACCGGTAAGGCGATACTCAGCGCCCGTTGCAGACAAGTGATTTCGAATTGGGCGTTATAGGCGTGTTTTATGTAAGCGGGATCAGTAAGAGCTTGCTTTAACCACTGCCAACATATGGACTCTTCTGACGCTATCAGATTAACAACTTCAATCGGGCAGCTATCTACACTGTACGCGCAGAGCAGGATTTGAAATTCGGGGCTTTGTATATACTTATATACGCCGCAGGTTTTGAGATCATAGGTGCTAAATGTTTCTATATCGATATTTAAGTGAGGCATGCAGTGCACCTCTTTTTGATTATAAATTCTGGGCGGCTGACGTTTGTGGTTTTTTCGCTCTCCACTTTGCATTTTGGGGCCCGCATGACATTTAAGCTACTACGCGCGCCGACTTTAGTAGCACCCCCATTTTCTACGACATATAAGGCTGCCCGGTCAGTGGGTTAATGGCGGGCTGCGTGGCAGCCACTCCGGCGAAGTCTTTTTCGGCGCTGGCGCCTCCGGAAAGGGGTTCGCCGTCCCGCGTGATCATTACATTGCCAAGGCCGCAGCCAATGCCCTTTTTGCCATTGAAATTATAGCCGAAAAAATTAAGCGTAACGCGGGCATACTGCCCGCTGTATATGTCTTGAGGCAATAGCTCCACAGCTATATTGCTTTGATGCACGATTTGCGGTTTATTGGTAGAACGGGCGCTGATGATCCAGTGTCCTTTGCACTCCTCGCCGCGCTGGGTACCGTCTTGCCGCGTGCTATCGCCATCGTGCACCGGCAGCGGTATGATAGGCGGTTTTGCGCCATTCCACTTTTTTGTGATGGCTTCCTGAATAGCGGCTTCGATAGAGGCGTCGATATCGGCTTTGGTAGCATAATCACTTTTAGGCAGCAAGAGCGCAACCGAGTATTTAGGAGTGTCTTTGCTATTGGGCGGCGCATACGGCTGATCCAGATGGGCATAAGATGTCCTTACTTCTCCGGTAAGCACTTTAGTAGCTATGTTCTGATACATGCGATTTTTCCCCGCTTTCGTTTTTTTATCGCTCATCATATTTATCTAATATCGCTACGATCAATAGCTGATAGTCAAAAGCAGTTGCCTCTTTTATATTTCTTAATTGTCCGTAGCCGTTTTTAAGCTTTGTGATCAATTTGCTCATATTTGCTTGCCGGTTATTGTAGCCGGTGTTATCCTTTAGTAGTTTTTCGTTTTTAGTTTGCAGGTCACTATTTTTTTCTCGCAGGTTAAGGCATTCGGTTTTACTGTCCTCGTTTTCGTATTCTAGCTTTTCAATCACATTTTGCAGGCTGCGATTTTCGGCATTCAGTCCATCGTATTCGGTTTGCAGTTTTTCGTTTTCTTCTTGTATCTCTAAAATATCTTCTCGATAATCGGCCAATAACCTGAATACATAATCGGCAAAGTCATAGCCCATATACTGCACGATATAAGGCTCTACATCACAGGGATCGAGTAGTATGGCGGTTTCTGGTTCCGGTTCTGCTATTAAGCGGTCGATCATCTTTTCGACTTTTCGTTCATGCGTTTGCGGTAGTTTTAAGGCGTACATAGCATCCATTACACCGTCATATGTATCATTTAGCAAAGTTTCGTTTTTTCGTTTTTTCGGTGATATCTGTATAACATTAGCCATTTTTATCTATCCCTTCAAATTCATTGCTGCCCCGCGAAATCTACTATGGCAGCATTATACGGCGGGCGCTTGTCACTTTCCGGCTCTAATGTGGGTTTGCCCGGCGGCTTGATGACGTAACCGCCCACCAGTTTCTCAAAATCTTTCTTGCCGATCGCCTTTTCTAGTTGCGCTAAGCTCTTTGCTACCCGATCATACACCATAGCCTCGGCATAACCGGCGCCCAGGATTACCGCCAACGCAGCGTCTTGATCGCTCCAGGCCCGGCTGCTGCGGCCTTCAACAGCTTTATAGCCCGGTATCCGCCGCCCGGACAAGCAGGCTTGCAAGGCGTAATCTTCCAGGGATTTGTACCATTTGACCAAAATGGAACCGCGTGTGAGCAGATCGCCGATCTCTTCGTCGGTCAATAAGGGCTGTGATGGCTTAACGCCAAAACTTAAGGCCGCTTCAGCTTGTAACTTCTGTTGCTCGTTAGCCGCGCCTTCCGGTATCGCCGAGGCAAAGTCTTCCAGCGCTGTGCACGCTCCGGCACGATGCCGGCAAATGGCCGCCGCCCGGCAGAATTGGCAATGCTCCCCGGCCATAAATTCCCCTTGGCCGCCGGCTGCGATGGCTGCTGTTGGTTTAACAACTTTTTCGCCCCATTCCAGCAATTCGGCTACCGTCATTTCATAGCCGCTATAGCTATCCAAACGCGGCTGGTCAATATAGAATTTTACAGTTTTTAGGCTGTTACCATATAGCGGATAATATTGTGACAAGGCGCCTAAAGCGTATAGCATCATCTGTTCATTGCTCTCAGCCGCTACCGGCACGCCTTTGCCATGCTTATAATCGGTCACGATCAACTCGCCGTTACCGATAATAACACAGTCGCAAGTACCAAAGCCGTCCGGTATGTATGCGGTTAAATTGACGCGTACTTCCAGCGATACCGCCGGAGTATTTAAGCGGTAATAATGCTGCTTTAGGTGCTCGGCATAGGTTTCCGCTGTTTTCAACATTTCATCAGCCCACAACTTATCTTTTTTGAGGGAGGCTAGCTGCTTTTTATAGTCAGACGGTTTGATCGTCGTAAAGGCTTTTCGCGCTAGTAATTCACATACCCGGTGGGCAAAAGTGCCTTCTTCCGCGTATGGGCTTGATGTATATGGGAATCCAGATTCCAGCGTCGCGCTGGCCGTGCAACGCATCCAGCGATGCGCCGCCGACGGTGATAGTTTAGCATGATCGCTCATATGTCCGCCCCCAGCTGACGCAGGCCAATCACAAAGGGCCCAATCTGATCCGGCGTGAGCTTTTGTATACTGTCCACGCCGAATTGATTGATAAGCGCAATTAGTTCTGAGCCCTTACCCATGTCCAACAGTGGCTGCCCCGCTACCATTATTTGCTCCAGGGTGTAGGTAGGCGGCGGCGCTGTAGGCGCGGCAGGCGGCGCAGGCGGCGCAGGCGGAGCGGGCTTTGATCCGGTTAACGCGGCGGCTAGGTTGTTTACTGCGCCGCTTAATTCCGGCGCTGCAATAGAAACAGAAACTTCGAGCATGGTTGTAACCTCCTTTTATTTTTTACCCTCTGATATCTACATCAACTATTGGCAGCATTTTCGGGAAGAAGATTATTTCGTAATGATATGGATCAACGGCTGCGCCACTTATATCTTCAATAATGTACGTAGTCCAATCGCAGAGATATACAAAATGCTTTTTGTACTGGTCTTCTCCTGTCTTGCAGATAACTTCTAATTCACTGTTTGATGAATTAGAAATAGACATCGTGCCTAACATTTCAAATAGTACGCTGTCTGTTCGGGTGTTAAAAACAGTAATCTTACGAACAACATTAAAATTATCCGCTTCCTTTGATACATTGATGGATACTCGGTCGGCCTGTCTGCAGCCAGCACAGAAGGCAACAATCAAGCAAATGATCTCAAGTATCGCA
>JGI24705J35276_12238637_pt1 | contig 31333 bp, 31 predicted proteins | sample TergutNt197P4_FD_35276 | JGI IMG/M metagenome (IMG submission 35276) | reverse complement strand
CCTGCCGATCCGTGGAGCGGAATCCGCGAGGCTACGGCCGTTGGTTTTGCCGCGCCGCAACCGGCCCATAGGCTTGCGGGCTTCTCCGCGAGCGGCCCGCAGGATGAGGACTGTCTTAACCTCAATATCTTCACGCCGGACTGCGACGGCGCAAAGCGGCCGGTCATGGTGTGGATTCATGGCGGCGGTTTTACGCATGGCGCGGGCTATGAGGCGTCGTACAGTGGCGGCCCGCTTGCGGTGCGCGGCAACATCGTGGTGGTCACGATCAACTATCGCCTCGGCGCGCTTGGCTTCCTGCGGCTGCCGGAGATCGGCGCGCGAGGCAACCAGGGACTGCTCGACCAGATCGCGGCGCTGCGTTGGGTGCGGGATAACATCGCAAGCTTCGGCGGCGATCCATCCGACGTGACGATCTTCGGCGAGTCGGCAGGCTCCGCGTCAGTTGGTTGCCTTAGCACCATGCCGCTCGCGCGTGGACTGTTCAGGCGAGGTATCCAGCAGAGTGGCGTCGGCAGAGCTTCAACGGAGGAGGCTGCAAATCGTATCGCCGGGACGATACTTGAGTTGCTTGACCTCGACCACAAGCGCGCGGAGGCATTGTTGACGCTTCCGGCCGAGGCGATCGTCAAGGCACAGAGCGGCATCCTGCAAAAGCTCGGCGCCGCGACACGTCTCGGTCCAGTGCTGGATGCGGAGATCTTGCCGGAACTGCCGCCGCAGGCGATTGCGAACGGCGCGGCAAAGGCGATCGATATAATCATCGGAACCAATCGTGATGAGGCGAAGCTGTTTGATGCGATGATGCCGCGTGATCCGATTGACGATGCCGCACTATGCAAGGCGGCGTGCGCGGTCCTGCCAAAGGCGGGTGAGGGCGAGGTGCGGGAGCTGATCGGTGTCTATCGCGCTTCGCGGAAAGCACATGGCTTGCCGCACGATAATCTCGACATCATCGATGCCATCAACAGCGATGTCCGTTTCCGTATTCCGTCATTGCGCTGGGCACTTGGTCAGCGCGCGGCCGGTGGCAAGGCCTGGGTCTATCTGTTCACGCATCCATCGCCCGCCCGGCGCGGTGCGCTCGGCTCGTGTCACGCGCTGGAAATAGCGTTTGTTCTTGGGACATTGGATGCGCCCGGACAAGGGAAGTTCGTTGGGACGGGCGCGGCCGTCGAGCGGCTGTCGGGTGAGATGATGGCGGCCTGGCTCGGCTTTGCCAAGAAGGGCGAGCCTGCTACAGCGGAGATCGGTGCATGGCCGCAGTACGACGCTGGCAATCGCCCGACGATGGTCTTCGACACGAACCGTTCTGGTCAGGACAACGATCCGCTTGGTGAGGAGCGGCAGGCGATCGAAGCGTTGATGAAGTAGATCTTCGCTGTTCCTTTGCGGCCGTAATTTAATCAGGCAACGCAAACGCAGCCCGGCCCAGATGAACCTGGGCCGGGCTGCTCAAGGGAGGTGTGTCAGGCCGCCTGCGGAGCCTGCGCCGCCGCGTCCAAAGCGGCGGCGATGTCGCGCATGCTGATGACGCCGACTAGGTTGTAATTGTCGATTACGGGAAGATGCCGGATATGATGCCAGCGCATGAGATGGCGGATATGTTCGAGCGTATCCGCCGAAGTGCAGGACACGAGTTGCTGCACTGAGATCAACTGGGAGACTTGCAGGTTGATGCCGGCGGCTCCGTGCTCGGCAATCGCGCGCACCACATCGCGCTCGGTGAACATGCCAGCCGCCGTATTGCCCTCGGTGTGGACGACATCCTTGACCACCAGTGCGCTGATGTTGCTGGCCCGCATCAATTGAGCGGCGACGCCAACAGTCTCGTTCATACGCACCGCCACGACGCGCGGTGTTTTCTTGTGCAGGACATCTCCGACGAGCATGGCAAAACCTCCTCAATGGATGGATTGGCAGGCGGGAAAATACATCAGATTATTGTGGTATACAATATTCCAACAATCAAATTGATCTGAAGCGCCCGTAACAAAAGAAATAGTCAACTTCGCTGACTTTCTTGGGATGGTCATAAGAAAAGGGGCGCATCTCAGTGCGCCCCTTGAGGATCGAAGAGTAGCCGTTGCTAGGCGGGTGTGGTCTCGGCTGCAGCGCTCTCGGTGGCGTTCGTCTCGTTGCCAAGGATGAACGCGCGCCGCAGTGGCTTGATCACGAACAGCGCAAGCAGCGCGGCCGTTGCGTTCAGCGCGACCGCGATGACGAAGACCGCGTGCCAGCCGAACCTGGCGGACACGATGCTTGCGAGCGGGACCAGGAGCGAGGCGGTCCCCTTCGCCGTATACAACATGCCGTTGTTGGTGGTTGCGAACTTCGCGCCGAACGTATCGCCACAGGTCGCCGGAAACAGGCTGTAGATCTCGCCGAAAACGCCGAAATAGACAGCCGTCGCAAGCACGAACACCACCGGAACGTGACCATAGACCGACAGCGTCAGCAGCATCAGCGCCGCAGTGCCGAAGGCGACGAACATCGTGTGCTCGCGGCCGATCCTGTCGGAGACCCAGCCGAAGAACGGACGTCCGAAACCGTCGAAGATGCGGTCGAGCGAGATTGCAAACGTCAGCGCCGCCATCTGGAAGCCCATAAGCGCGACAGGTGACTTGGCGATCTTGAAGTCATGCGCGATCGGTGCGATCTGCGCTGCCGCCATCAGCCCACCCGCGGCGACCATCACGAAGACCAGATACATGATCCAGAAAATCGGACTGCGCAGCACCTGCGGTGGTGTGAAGTCGATCTTCGTCTGCGGCAGATTGAGCTTTTTCCTTTTCGGCGGCACGGCGACTGCCGGCGGGCGAATGAAGAAGGCGAGGAGAAAAACGATGAGACCCTGTCCGATTCCGAAGTAAAGGAATGCGCTTTCATAGCCGCTTGAGGCGATCATGCTCGCGATCGGCACCACCGTGAGTGCTGCGCCCGCACCAAAGCCCGCGGCGGTCGCGCCGGCTGCGAGTCCGCGATGATCGGGAAACCATTTCAGCGCGTTGCCGACGCAGGTGCCGTATACAGAGCCGGCACCAATGCCGCCGATCACTGCGGCGACGTAGAGCAGGGCGAGGGAATCGGCACGAGAGTTGAGAATCCAGGAAAGCGCGATCATCACGCCGCCGAACATGATGACGAGGCGCGGTCCGTATTTGTCAACGAACCAGGCTTCAACCGGCACGAGCCAGGTTTCCGTCACGACGAAAATCGTGAAGGCGAGTTGGATCGCAGCGCGGCCCCAGTGATTTTTGGCGTCGATAGGGTCAACGAACAACGTCCAGCCGTACTGCAAGTTGGCGATCATCGCCATGCAGACGATGCCCATTGCGAGTTGAAGCCAGCGGAGGCCGCCGGATGCGGGATCGGCCGAAGCGACCGGAGTCATGCTGGAATTCATGGATCCTCCCAACGCGCTTGCGGTGTTGTGATCTTGCGTCGCAATATTTGTCGCAAGCGTCGTTGAGAGGTTGGTATATTATATCCCAGCTGGGCAAGTTAGAACTTGGTCTAGGGATTACGGCGCAGCAATGCGCGAGGCTTCCGCTGCAATGGCCATGCGCAGACGCACGTCGAGCAAAGGCGCTCGGCCACTGGGACCGAGCGAACGTGGCATGAAGGGTTACGAGTGCGCTACTTTGGTTCGGGCTAGGCAAAAAGCCGCCGAAATCGGCGGCCTTCGCAGTTTGACTTCGTCATAGCAGCTGTCAGTCATCCCTGCGCCTAAACGCAACGAAGGGTCGGCTGCCTTGGTAGTGCCAACCGACCCTCCGCGCGTGTGGTCAAGGCGTATCACCACACGAAAGCAACTTTTCCGAGATTCGCGGCGCAATCATGGCGGCGCGTCGATGCCGCTCTCTCCCCTGTTGACGCCATCTCCTGACGCCTGCCTTCGGCAAGGCTCCTGCGAAAGGTCGACGACTGGCAAACTCTTCCCGTGAAGCCCCTTGTTCAGATTATTGACCCTCGCTGTATGAACCAATAACCAAACCATGACGACGGATCATCAAGACAATACCGCGAAAGAATACAGATATGCTGCGCGCAATGATGATATTCCTTGGCCTATTGCTCGGCGGATTGCTTGGTGGTGAGCTTTCCTATCTTTACATTGAGTATACGCCGAGATCCTACGGGCCTAATGCCATCCCCATTGGCGAAGCATTGGTCGTCCTTTGGTCAACCATTTTCGGTGCGATAGCAGGCGCCATTCTCCTGCCTGTCATTGTTTCGAGCTTGCGCAAGACCGCGCGCGCAAAGATGCTTCTTGGGTTGCTGGTCGGCGGGCTGCTTGGCGGTGAGCTGTCTTACTTTTTTATTATTAACTATATGTCGCTCTACGGGCCTAATGCCAACACCGTTGGCGAAGAATTCTGGGTCTTCCTTTGCTCAACTATTTTCGGTGCGATAATAGGCGCTCTCCTGCCGGTTCTTATTTCGAGCTTCGATCAACAAGGAAATCAAGCTCCTTAAATCGTCGTTCCGTTCTTTAATCGCGAGCACGCTTCGAGCCACCTGCCTTCGGCAAGCTCGATCGCGCTCCAATCAAAGAATTTGGAGCGTGATCCGATCCAACAAAATCGGACTACGCTCCATTGGTGAACTTGCCATTCGCGTGCTTGCGTCTATTCCGCGGCCTGCTTTCGCGGTGGATCGAGCGCGCCCGATTTGTGGATATCTGCGACCTGATGATCGCTGAAGCCGAGAACGTTGCGCAGGATCTCGTCGGTGTGCTCGCCGAGCAGCGGTGAGCGTTTTACCTCGCTCGGGCTATCCGAAAGCTTGATCGGGTTGCCGACCGACACGTACTTGCCCCGCGTGGGGTGGTCGACGTCGACAATCGTGCCGGTTGCGCGCAGCGATTGGTCCTCGGCGAGTTCTTTCATTGAAAGGATCGGGCCGCAGGGGATGTCGTCCCTGTTGAGGATTTCCATCGCTTCAAACTTGGTCTTGGTCATTGTCCACTGCTCGATGCGGGCGAAGATCTCGTTCAGCCGATGCAGGCGTGCAGGCGGCTTGGCGTAATCCGGATGGGTCTTCCAGCCGGGCTCGCCGATCACATCGCAAATCTTCTCCCAGACCGGGGCCTGGGTGATGAAGTAGATGTACGCGTTCGGGTCGGTCTCCCAGCCCTTGCACTTCAGGATGCGGCCGGGCTGGCCGCCGCCGGAATCATTGCCGGCGCGGGGAACGGCGTCCCCAAACGGAATGTCTTCGCCGAACTGGCTGTACTCCTTTAGCGGGCCGTGAGTGAGGCGCTGCTGGTCGCGCAGCTTGACGCGCGTGAGATTGAGCACGCCGTCCTGCATCGCGGCGGTGACGCGCTGACCCTTGCCGCTGTGGGTACGCTGATATAGCGCGGTGACGATGCCGAGCGCGAGATGCAGGCCGGTACCGCTGTCGCCGATCTGCGCGCCGGTGACCAGTGGCACACCGTCACGGAAGCCGGTGGTGGAGGCTGCACCGCCCGTGCACTGCGCGACGTTCTCATAGACCTTGCAGTCTTCATACGGGCCAGGGCCGAATCCCTTGATCGACGCGACAATCATCTTTGGGTTGATGGCCTGGATCTTCTCCCAGGGGAAGCCCATGCGGTCGAGCACGCCGGGGCCGAAATTCTCGACCAGCACATCGCACTTCTTGATCAACTCGGTGAGAACCTCCTTGCCCTTTGGGTTCTTGGTGTCGAGCGTGATCGAACGCTTGTTGTGATTGAGCATGGTGAAGTACAGGCTGTCCACATTGGGGATATCCTGCAATTGACCGCGGGTGATGTCGCCGACCCCCGGACGTTCCACCTTGATCACGTCGGCACCGAACCACGCCAGCAACTGCGTGCAGGTCGGCCCCGACTGGACGTGGGTGAAATCGAGAATACGTACGCCGGTTAGGGCCTTTGTCATCTGTCCTCTCCTGTCAGAACTGTTGTTGTGCTATCCGCCATGCGGATATCTGGTCGTCAATAGGGGCGCCTCATTCTCCGGCGGCTTGCGAGCTCACCTCTTCTTCAAAGTGCTCTGCGGATTGAGGTTGCCGATGCGGCCGCTTTCCGAGCCGGCCGCCGGATCGATTACCGCGTTGATCAGCGTAGGCTTGCCGGAATCCATCGCTTCGTTGACGGCACGCTTGAGCTCATCCGGCGTCGTTGCATTCACGCCGATGCTGCCGAACGCTTCCATCATCTTGTCGTAGCGTGCGCCCTTGACGAACGCGGTGGTTGCCGGATCGGAACCGGCCGAGTTGATATCGGTGCCGCGATAGATGCCGTCATTGTTGAAGATAACGATACAAACCGGCAGGTTGTAACGGCAGACCGTCTCGATCTCCATACCGCAGAAGCCGAACGCGCTGTCTCCCTCGACAGCGAGCACAGGCTTGCCGGTCTCGATCGCGGCGGCGATCGCCGAGCCCATGCCAATGCCCATGACGCCCCAGGTGCCAACGTCGAGCCGTTTGCGTGGCCCGTACATGTCGATGACACCGCGGGCGAGGTCGAGCGTGTTGGCGCCTTCATTGACAAGGATTGCATCCGGCCGCTCCTTGATGACCGTGCGCAACACACCAAGCGCACCGTGAAAGTCCATCGGTGATTTGTTGTTCATCAGCTTTGGCGCCATCTTGGCGACGTTGTTTTCGCGCTTGGTCTTGATCGCGTTGATCCAGTCGGCGGGCGCGGTTGGCCAGTTGCTGCCCATCGCCTGGACCAGCGCCGAGACGCAGGAGCCGATGTCGCCGACGACGGGAGCCGCGATCTCGACGTTCGAATCTATCTCCTTCGGCTCGATATCGATCTGGATGAGCTTCTTAGGTGCTTCGCCCCAGCTCTTGCCCTTGCCGTGCGACAATAGCCAGTTGAGCCGCGCGCCGATCAACATCACGACATCGGAATGCTTCAATACCGTCGAACGCGCCGCGCCCGCGCATTGCGGATGCGTGTCGGGCAACAGGCCCTTGGCCATGCTCATCGGCAGGAAGGGAATGCCGCTCTTTTCGACCAGCGTTCGGATCTCGTCGTCGGCCTGCGCGTAGGCCGCGCCCTTGCCGAGAATGATGAGGGGGCGCTTGGCGCTCTTGAGCACATCGAGCGCGCGCTTCACCGCCGATGGGGCGGGGATTTGGGCGGGCGCCGCATCGATCACCTTTACCAGCGACTTGCGGCCTGCTTCCGCACTGATCACCTGCGAGAACAATTTTGCCGGCAGGTCAAGATAGACGCCGCCTGGACGGCCGGACACCGCGGCGCGGATGGCGCGGGCCAGGCCGATGCCGATGTCCTGGGCGTGCAACACCCGGTAGGCCGCCTTGCAAAGCGGCTTGGCGACGGCGAGCTGATCCATTTCTTCATAGTCGCCCTGCTGAAGGTCGACGATCTCGCGCTCGGAGGAGCCCGAGACGAGGATCATCGGGAAACAGTTGGTGGTGGCATGCGCAAGCGCAGTCAGGCCATTGAGGAAGCCTGGTGCGGAGACGGTGAGGCAGACGCCCGGCTTCTTGGTGAGAAAGCCGGCGGTGGCCGCCGCATAGCCTGCGCTCTGCTCATGACGGAAGGAAATCACGCGAATGCCGGCAGCTTGCGCCATGCGTCCCAGATCCGTGATCGGGATGCCCGGCACGTTGTAGATCGTATCGATGCCGTTCAGTTTGAACGCGTCGATGACGAGATGAAAACCGTCCGTCAATTCCTGCTCGCTACGCGGTGCCTGGAATTTTGTCGCGGTATTCAGCATGAGCCTGATCTCTCCCTGGTCGTTTCGTTTGACTGCTTGTTCGTCTTCCAATGAAGTCAGTTTCGTCTTCCAATGAGGTCAGTCATAGAACAGTAGCTAAAATAGCTCTTGGCCGTGCGCCTCCACGTAGGTGGCAAGGCCGAGTGTGTGATCGCGAGCGCGTTTCTCGGCGAGTTCGGTGTCGCGCGCCTCCAGCGCCTCGATGATTGCCAAATGTTCGGGGAGGGAGGTCGCGGTGCGATCCTTGCGGCCGATGGTCAATTGTCGATAGCCGCGCACGTGCAGCAACAGATTGTCGGTCAGGTCGACCAGCACCTGCGATTCCGAAAGCGAAATCAGCGCCTGGTGGAAGGCGATGTTGGCCTTCGAATATTCTTCGATGTGATCTTCTGGCCGGCGATCGGGGCCGAAATCCTTGAAGAAATCGCGCAGTGCCGAAATGTCCCGCTTGCGAGCCGTGGTTGTGATCAGGCGCGCGGCCATGCTCTCCAGCGCCGCCCAGGCGCGGATCATGTCGACGATCTCGGTCTTGGTCCGCCGCACCACCATGATGCCGCGTCGCGGCACGGTCTTCACGAAGCCGTCCTGCTCCAGCATCGCGATCGCTTCGCGGATCGGAGTGCGGCTGACGCCGAGCCGTTCCGACAGTGCACGCTCGTCGAGCATGACGGGCTCGGGCGTCGAATAGATGTCCATCTTGATGATGGCTCCCTTCAATGCGTCATACGCCTTGTTCTTGAAGCTGGATTCCGGGGCAATGCGAACGATTGCGATGTCTGCCTCGGGCGTGGTCGGCGTCTTGGTCTGCTTCTGTAGTGACACGACGAATCTCCTCCGGTGGGAGATGTCTCTTTACAGCATATTTAGGCATAGGTTTGTGGCATGCCACATGCCAGAATGTCAAGCGGTCCATATTTTCAAGGGATTTCTACCTAGGTAGGCGCCTTGACAACTGCCGCTGGCATACCAGATGCCATTGACAGTTATTTTCACTCTGGCATCAGACGCAAGGTGCCAGGGGCGGCTGATTTTGCGTTCTGCCGGGAACACAGGTCGAGGAGGATGCCAATGTCGAATTCCAAAGACGCAGTCCGCAAGGTGCTTGACCAGGTTAAGGCGCAGAAGCGCAGGTGCCTGACGGCGCCGGAAGGAAAGCTGGTTTGCGATGCCTATGGCATTCCCGTGCCAAAGGAAGGCGTGGCGAAGTCGGCAGGCGAGGCCGCCAAGATCGCATCCTCAATGGGCTTGCCGGTCGTGATGAAGATCGTCTCGCCCGACATTCTCCATAAGACCGAGGCCGGCGGCGTCATCGTCGGCGTCAAATCTGCTGCAGATGCCGAAAAGGCCTACGAGACCATTCTCTCCAACGCGAAGAAGCACAAGGCGGATGCCAGGATCGAGGGCATCCAGGTGCAGCAGATGCTTGCTGGCGGCACCGAGGTTATCGTCGGCTCCATCACCGACGGTTCGTTCGGCAAGCTGGTCGCCTTCGGCCTCGGCGGTGTTCTGGTGGAAGTCCTGAAGGACATCACCTTCCGCCTGGCGCCTGCAACCAGGGAAGACGCACTCTCCATGCTCGACGGCATCCATGCGCACGAAATTCTCAAAGGTGTACGTGGCAGTGAACCGGTTGACCGCGCGGCGCTTGCCGATCTGATCGTCAAGGTATCGCAACTCGTCACAGACTTTCCTGAAATCGTCGAGCTCGACCTAAATCCCGTGTTTGCAACGGCGAAGAGCGCAACAGCGGCCGACGTGCGCATCGTCGTCGATTTCGACTACAAGCCGCGTCCCAAGCCGCGCCCCACGGAGGAAATCGTTGCGGCCATGAGCCGGATCATGCAGCCGAAGGCGGTAGCCGTGATTGGCGCCTCCGCGGAAGACGGCAAGATAGGCAACTCCGTGATGAAGAACCTGATCAACGGTGGCTACAAGGGCGAGATCTATCCGATCCATCCGAAGGCGGCTGAGATCCTCGGCTACAAGGCTTACAAGAGCGTCAAGGACGTGTCCGGTGTGATTGACGTTGCGGTGTTTGCGATTCCTGCGCAGTTCGTCGCCGCCGCTCTGGCGGAGTGCGGCGAGAAGAAGATTCCAGGCGCGGTGCTGATCCCGTCGGGTTTCGCCGAAGCAGGCCATCCGGAATTGCAGGCCGAGATCGTCGAGGTCGGCAGGAAATACGACGTCCGCCTGATGGGACCGAACATCTACGGCTTCTACTATACGCCCGCCAATCTCTGCGCGACCTTCTGCACCGCCTATGACGTCAAGGGACATGCGGCGCTGTCATCGCAGTCCGGCGGCATCGGCATGGCGATCATCGGCTTCTCGCGCTCGGCCAAGATGGGCGTCTCCGCCATCGTAGGCCTCGGCAACAAGTCCGATATCGACGAGGACGATCTGCTCGCTTTCTTCGAGCAGGATCCGAACACCAATGTGATCGCGCAACACTGCGAGGACCTGAAGGACGGCCGCGCCTTTGCGGAAGCGGCAAAGCGCGTGTCCAGGAAGAAGCCGGTCGTCGTGCTCAAGGCGGGCCGCACCTCAGCCGGCGCGAAGGCGGCCTCGTCTCACACAGGCGCACTCGCCGGAAACGACAAGATCTATGAGGATGTGTTCAAACAGTCCGGCGTGATCCGCGCCCGCTCGCTGCGGCAATTGCTCGAATTTGCCCGCGGCCTGCCGGTGCTGCCGACGCCGAAAGGCGAGAACGTCTTGATCATCACCGGTGCCGGCGGCTCCGGTGTGCTGCTCTCGGACTCCGTTGTCGACAACGGTCTGTCGCTGATGGCCATGCCGCCGGATCTCGATGCGGCGTTCCGCGCGTTCATCCCGCCGTTCGGTGCGGCCGGAAATCCCGTCGACATCACCGGTGGCGAGCCGCCGATCACCTACGTCAACACGGTCAGGCTGGGGCTGTCGGATGAGCGCATTCACGCACTGATCCTCGGCTACTGGCACACCATCGTCACGCCGCCGATGGTGTTCGCGCGCAACATGGTCGAGGTGAAGAAGGAGATGGAGGCCAAGGGCTTCGTGAAGCCTATCGTCGCCTCACTCGCGGGTGATGTCGAGGTCGAGGAGGCCGCCGAATATCTCTACCAGCACGGCATCCCCGCCTATCCCTATTCGACCGAAACGCCAGTGGAGGTCTTGGCCGCGAAGTACAAATGGGCGCGCGGCGCGGGTCTGCTGTAAGCACAAGAGACAATCAATATGAAACGCCGCCTCGGAAATATCCGGGGTGGCTTTCATTTGCATACTGGCTGGGCGCAGAGCCAGCGGCAACGAGCAATCCGGATTTTGTGGTCCTGCGTTCGTTGTGGCGATAGCGATTGGTTCTCAGAGCCTACCACGGGTGTCCATCAAATTCAGAGGAGGCTCAATCGTTCATCGGCCGGCCTAACGTCGCGCGTCGGGAGCAAGACGTTAACCCTGTCGGCAAATGATCCGTAAACCCTGTTGGCAAATGATCCGTCCGTGGGTCGGCAGCCGCCGACAAGTTGCCTCATTGGAACGAGAATTTTAGTGGCACTAAGTCAGGTTTCGAGGCGCATCATGCTGAGAATGGTGTTGTTGGGCCTCCTCATCCCGTTGGGTGTAGGAGTACTGTCGGCAATGGAGCTCAGAACTCCATCGCGTAGTGTAACGATCGCTCAGCCCCTTGCCGAGACAAACGCAGGTATTTCCGATTCACATGGCACGTTGGCGAAGGCCGACCGCCTTGAAGCTGCCCCTGTGAGCAGCGAGACGCCAGTACAGGCTGCTTTGGTCGACGAACCCATTGCTGCGCCGGAAGATATCAATATCGGTTCTTCGGAGCCTGCGAGGCCGATCGCCCGTTATTGGCACAATCTCAAATCGAAGAAGGTCACTACCGCTGCACATCCGAAGTCGAAGCCAAAGGCAACCGTTATCAAGCGAACGGCCGTTTCGCAGCGTTCAAAGGCCGCCAGCGACACCGAGCCCTGTCGGCTCAAGGCGTTTGGTGGCTTGCGTAAGGCTTTGAATTCAGCCGACTGCGAAATCTGATTCCGCGACTCTTAAATCGGCCGCTGATTCCTCGGCATGTGATGTAGCTCCACGTGCTTCGGATATTTCAGAATTGTGTGAATCGGGTACCTGTGGACTCCGTCCTCCTGCATGCCGTTGTCGGCATATTCGACGTCCTTCTGCCCAAACGGGAGAATTCGGAAGCCGACGCTGTGATTGTGGCAACTGTGCCGCAATTCAATCGGGAACGATCAGCCGGCACAACCGTTGACGTGCATATCGAAACAATTGGAGGCGTTAGAGAAATGACGAGTCGTCTTGCGATTTCGCTGGCTGCTGCATCGCTGCTGGTGTCAGGCGCAGCTTTTGCTCAATCCACCACTGCCACTGGTGCCGCGAACGGTGCCCAGGCGGGCGGTGCAATTGCCGGTCCGATCGGTGCAATGGTTGGTGGTACCGTCGGCGCGGCCGTTGGCGCTGGCCTGGAAATCCCCAATGCGGTGATCACTTCGGTGCAGCGCGAGCGAGCGCCGTCGGTGGGTGTACGCGAGCACGTGGTGGTCGGCGAGACGTTGCCGACGACAGTCCAGCTGCGGGCCGTGCCACACCATGCGCGGTATCTCTACGCAGTCGTGAACGATCATCGCGTGATTGTGGACCCGCATAGCCGCAAGGTAGTCAAGATCATCGAGTGATCCGCACGGAACACGTGATAACAGCCTCGCGGGTAAACCGCGGGGCCTTTTACGTCTGGACGCGAGATCGTGCCGTCGTCCGATCGAAGATCGCCGAGATAGCAAAGCCCGCGCAGGCTGCAAGTGCATCAACGATGAAATCTCCCAGCCGGGCATGCCGGCCAGGCATCCAGAGCTGTAGGATTTCGAGAATGCCGATCAGAACAACCGAAACCGCCGCCACCGACCAGCGTCGTCGCGAATAGGCGAGGCCGAACGCCAACCCGACCAGGATGAAAGCGAGTGCATGTTCGCCGTTCTGACCGAGGAAGTAGGAGTGAGGTCGCAAGCTCGGAGGTCCCAGTGTTGCGAAGGCGACGGCCGCTGCTAACAGCCAGGCGAGGAGGCGCACGTAGATCATCATCTCATCCGAATAGCACGTTTCGTGCTGCTTTGTTGCTCTGGCCAAGGTCAGATGCCCATGTAGTTAACGCCGCCTATAGCGGTTGGCGCACACCAAGTCCATGCATGAACCGTTCCCGGATCTGCACGGGATCACGCCGCGTGGTTCCGACGCCCGGCTTGTCGTCGATGCGAGCGCCGATCAGGCATGGCTCAGCAGATCTCAGCGACTGGTCGATCAGGCGCTCGAAATCTTCCTCATCTGCTGCCCAAACGCTGTTCGCGATGCCGCACCCGTTGGCAATCGCCACGATGTCGGAGACGGCGGCGGCCGGCGTCGGCTGCGCGCCAGTGATTTGGTAGATGCCATTGTCCATTACGACCATGGTGAGGTTCTTCGGTTTTAGCGTCGCGATGGTCGAGAGCGCACCGAGCTGCATCAAGAGCGAGCCGTCGCCTTCCAATGCGAAGACGCGGCGATCAGGCTGTGCCAACGCCACCCCCAACGCGATCGGGAGCGCCAACCCCATACTCCCCAGCATGTAGAAATTTTGCGGACGATGGCCGGCGGCCCACAGATCGAAATTGGTGTTGCCGATGCCGCCGATCACGGCCTCTTCGTTCTTCAGTCTCGCAATCAACCGCGAGGTGATGTCAAAACGGTTCATCACCTTGGTATTGCGGGTGGCTGTTGCCATGCTCATCGGATCGCTCACTTGTCGAAGGTCTTGCCGCCGGTCAGCAGCGGGGAGAGGATCAGCGCTACCGGCGCCTGTGTCGCAATCGCCTGCTTGATCGAGCGGTCAGCGATAAATTCAAGCTCATCGAGCCGGGTAATGGTGTGATGCTCAAGCGCGAGCGAGTCGAGTACTGGGCGCATGGTGCGTGCTACCAGCGCCTGACCGTAGTTGAATTCGCCGAGCGTGCCGCGCTCGGACACGAACATGATCAGCGGGATCTGGTAGGGAACCGCCAGCGAGGCGAGCACGTTGGCGAGCGTCGCGAACCCGGAGGTCTGCATCAGCAGCGCGCCGCGCGTCCCGCCCATCCATGCGCCCGAGAGGATGCCGACCGCTTCCTCTTCCCGCGCGGTTGCGAAGGTCGCGAAAAACGGATCGGCGTGCAGGTTCTTGATCAGCGGCGTCAACACGCGATCAGGAACGTAGGGCACTAGACGAATGTCGTTGCGCTTGAGCGTCTGCAGCACAATGCCGTGCCAGTTTTGCTCTGAAGAAGGCTTCTCCTGAGGCGTTCGGGGCGGCTCCGCAGTTGCCATCTAGTTCTTCCTTTCACGCCACGAGCCTTGCTGTCGGGACAAGACCGCTGCCGTTCTGTATGCCGAACTTGACGCGACCGACGGGATTGTCAACATGCTTGCGCCGATACCGGACCTGCGTGTCTCGGCCTGTCGCGGCCCGAGGCGTCGTGGGAGTAGAAACTGACAGGGTGGGGAGGGCGAGGATGGGCAAATGGCTCCGAATTGCAGCCGTCGCGGCGATATGGGCGCCGGGCGGGATCGCATCGGCGCAGCCGGCATTTTCCAATAGGCCTGTGTACATTTTCATGCCTTACGCGGCTGGCGGAGCGGTGGACACCGGACCGCAATACTGAGCGCTGCTCCATAATCCTGTGACACCGTATGGGTTCCGAAACTGAAAGTCTGCCGATGTCTGCCAACAACAAACGCGTTTTCTACGTCAAATATCTCGCCCATCCGATCTACGTCGACATCCTCAAGGCTCGACCCGATGTCCGGCTTGATCGCCTCGAGAACGAAACTCCGGAGGAACTTTTCGCGCCGATTCTCAGCTCCGCGCACGCGTACCAGATCGGCGCGGCGCGCGACGAGATAGCGCCGCATTTTCACGTTCACGCCGATCTCTTGAAGCGTGCACCGAACCTGTTGATCGTATCGAGCAACGGCGCTGGTTTCGATCCCGTCGATGTCGAGGCTTGCACGGCAGCTGGCGTACTGGTCGTTAACCAGTCGGGAGGCAACGCGCATTCGGTGGCCGAGCATGTGCTTGGCATGATGCTCACGCTGTCCAAGCGGATCATCGATGCCGATCGCCGGCTCCGCCGCGAGCGCGATGTCAATCGCAATGAACTGATGGGCAATGAGGTGAGGGGCAGGACCATCGGCATCGTCGGGATCGGCAATGTGGGCCGCCGTGTGGCCGAGCTCTGCAAGGGGCTGCTCGGCATGACAGTGCTTGCCTACGATCCCTATCTGTCGGCCGACGAAATTCGCGCGCGCGGTGGCGAGAAGGTTGAGCTAGACGACCTCCTGCGGCGGTCCGATTACGTCTCGATCAGCTGTCCGCTGGCCAAGGAAAGCCGCGGCATGATCGGTGTCCGCGAATTCGCGCTGATGCAGCCCCATGCCTATTTTATCACCACGGCGAGGGGCTTCATCCACGACGAGGACGCGCTGGCTCAGGCGCTGCGCGACAAACGGATTGCAGGCGCGGGCCTCGATGTCTGGGCCAAGGAGCCGCCACCGCCGGAACATCCGCTGCTGCAGTTCGACAATGTGCTTGCAAGTCCCCACACCGCAGGGGTGACGAAGCAGGCGCGCGAGAACATGGGCCGGATCGCCGCCGAGCAGATATTGCAGGCATTGGACGGCAAGCGGCCGCCGCGCATCATCAATCCGGAGGTCTGGCCGCATTACGTCGAGCGATTTCGGCACACTTTCGGCATCACGCCCGCGTAGTGCCCACCGTTCGTCCCCAGATCGTCGCCATCTCTCGATCGCAAGCCTGCCGGAGGCGGGGCTTAGTGTGGGAAATCCTGGCCAGGCAACGGCGGAGCAACGGCGGGAGGTGCTATTGTGATATCCTTGTCGTAGGTTCTGGTCTCCCGGCGCCTTACCTGACCGCTATAGCCAAGGTCCTCAAAAAGTACGGGAAGGCCTGTCCCCGTATCAACGTACATGCGCCGTTTCGACACAAGTTGTCTCGCAGTTTCGGAATCCAGATAGACATCATATTCATAGAGGCGATATCGGCCCTGATCTTTCTCAACTTCGCTGAGACATGTGGCGCCTCCGATGTGATGTGTGACGCCATTAATATAGCCAGGGAGAAAAGGGGTGCCGGACCAACTGGCCGATGCTGCGCTCGCCATGGGGGAAGGGTTGCTTGTCTGAACCCATTCTTGTCCGGCAAGCCTTATCCACGTTCGATTGCCGATCATGAGTGTTTCACTTCCGCCCCCGTGATAGGGAACGCCCTCAACTGCGTTGTGGACTGAACTGGGCGGGACATACGTGCCGTGCATCCCCGACACGCCGCTCCAAAAATACCCAGTCATTTCGTATCGGAACGGAAGCGCCGTCTGGCCGCGATCTATCGTGTCAATAGCCTCTTGCCTGCATTTGGCATCAGCGGAGTCAACAGCTAGCTGAAACGCTTGGAGAGACTTAGCCTTCCTGCTCGCAAGGTCGATCTGTGGCGGCTGGATCTTTATCGAAACATCATAGCTATAAGTGTTGGCTACATTGATCGCTTCTGGACTGTCTCCCGTCCTTCCATATTGGACGGTCATCCCAGTGTTTGGGTCCACAAAGACCCTCTCAATAAACATCTGAGGTTTGGAAAATTTATGAGGCGTGATCTTGGCTTCTACTTCGTAGCCAATAAGACTTTTGCCCTCGATGTCCACCTCTCCAAGGCATTTCGTCTTCAGGGCTTGATAGGGGCTCTCTGGCACGGTGAACGAATGCGACCACAACGCTCCCGCTGGCGGAAGCCAGCCCAAGCCGTCATTGTGCCAGGCCTGCTTGTCGATATAGATCCACTCGTGACCTCGCTGGCCGTTTTGAGTCATCTCAACAATATGCTGAGCCTTGTTTGGCTCTATCATGCCGACTTCCAGCCGGTCGAAATTCTTGTTCCACTGGCGGCTTCTGTAGTGAAAGGGGCCGGAAGCGAGGATATTCTCCCGGGCCTTACCTGCGTCACGTTCACAATCGGCATATGCTGCAGAAGGAATTAGCGCCAACACCATGACGACGTGCTTTAGAGTCATTTAACGGTTCCATTTGCCTCGAAAGTTAATTTGAGGTTGGTTGATATCTGACCAAAGCCATCGCGCGAGTGGGTCAAGGAGGTCTGCAGCCCAAGCTTTGCCACTCCGCGAAGCTTGTTCCTCTCGCAACTATGCGCGCATCTGCTGAACTTCCGCAATGGCCTAAGGCTAGTGTGGTTTATGTTCTGCAATTGCCGATGAGAGGTTTGCCACAAAAGAGGCCGGCAATTGTGAGACGCCACCCCGGAGCATGGCCCGAAAGATCCGAAAGCCCGACGTGCGCAGCGGTTCTCGTTCGCGATAAACACGAAGCCTGTGTGCGCGCGAAGATCATGCTCAGACAACTGGAGCGGGATGACCTTTCATCCTGAAGTCAACGTGCTTCAAAAGATCGCGCAGCCGCTGTGGACGAAGTCGTTTTGTCGGCGTGTATCGCAAAAAACCTCTTCCAAAGTCGACCGCAAAAGGCGCTAAATGGTGCGCCGGGGCAGCAGGAGGTTCCATGTCACGGTTTGTCGTGCAGTTTATGAAAAACGTGCTCGGCGACAATGGCCGGCATGGCGAGATCTGCCAGGGCACCCTGGAGGTCGATGCCGCCGATCAGGACGAGGCAACCGAACGGGCTAAGCAGACGTTCTGTAAGGACCAAATGCTATGCCACTGGTCCCTACATGCGGACCGCATTCAGGTGAAGGCGGCTGATTTCCCTTCGGCGCTTTTTCGGGCTGGACGGTGGCGGACTCACCCGCCGGGTACGTGATGGATCTTCGCTAGTAGCTTCGCCTGACCGAAGACGACCGTCGGTATTGCGCGGTTGACGATTTCGCGCGGCGCGAAGCCCAACTGCACCCTGGTGCGCGCGGCGCGACAATTCCGTCCAATGGATCCGTTCCGATATCTGCTAATATCAACGGCGCGCCGGACTTTGCCAGGGAGTTTGAGAATGCGCGTTGGTGTTCCGCGGGAAATCAAGGTGGAGGAATATCGCGTCGGGCTCACCCCGGGGGCGGTTCGCGAATATGTAGCGGCCGGACACCAAGTCACGGTGGAGACGGGGGCTGGCAATGGCATCGGCGCCTCCGACGAAGTCTATCGCGGGGCCGGTGCCGCGATCGCTGACGGCGCCCGCGAGATATTCGCGAAATCCGACATGATCGTGAAAGTAAAGGAGCCGCAGGCGAGCGAGTGGAGCCAGCTCCGCGAAGGCCAGATTCTCTTCACCTACCTCCATCTTGCGCCCGATCCTGAGCAGGCGAAGGGCCTTCTCGCCTCCGGCTGCACGGCGATCGCCTATGAGACCGTAACCGACGCTGCAGGTCAGCTGCCGCTGTTGGCACCGATGAGCGACGTCGCGGGCCGCATGGCCGTCGAGGCAGCGAGCGGTGCTCTACTGCGATCGGCCGGCGGGCGAGGCGTGCTGCTCGGCGGCGTACCCGGCGTGCAGCCGGCGCGGGTCGTGGTGCTCGGCGGCGGCGTGGTTGGAACACAGGCTGCGCGAATGGCGGTAGGGCTGGGCGCCGAAGTGACCATTATCGATCGCGCAATTCCACGGCTTCGCCAATTGGACGATATGTTCCTGGGGAGGGTGCGCACACGGTTCGCGACGGCAGAGGCGATCGAAGAGGAAGTTTTCGCCGCTGACGCGGTGATCGGGGCCGTGCTGGTGCCCGGCGCGAGCGCGCCGAGGCTCATCAGTCGCGCCATGCTGAAATCGATGCGTCCCAGATCGGTTCTGGTCGATGTGTCCATCGACCAGGGCGGTTGTTTCGAGACCTCGAGGCCGACCACCCATGCCAACCCGACCTATGAGGTCGACGGCGTCGTACACTATTGCGTCGCCAACATGCCCGGTGCCGTGCCGGTAACGTCGAGCCAGGCGCTCAACAATGCTACGTTGCCATTCGGATTGATGCTGGCGAAGAACGGCTTTGCGGCCGTGCTCGACAACCTGCATCTGCGTGCCGGGCTCAACGTGCACCGCGGCCGCATCACCAACCGGGCAGTCGCGGAGAGCCTCGGGCTTCCGTACTCCCCGGTGGACAACCTCACCGCCTAAGACGGACTGAAGAGCGTTGGCATGAAGCAGTACAAGATCGTCGTGTTCGTACCGGCGACTCACGCGGATCAATTGCGTGAGGTGATGGGCAACGCGGGTGCCGGACAGATCGGCAACTACACCCACTGCACCTTCTCGGTCAAAGGCGTGGGCCGGTTCAGGCCCAATGCGGGCGCAAATCCAACCATCGGCGAAGTAGGCAAGCTCGAGGCCGTGGAGGAGGAGCGGATTGAAACGGTGTGCTCCGAAGAGAGGTTGAGGGATGTCCTGAAGGCGATCAGAAACGCGCATCCCTACGAAGAGCCGGCAACCGACGCCTATCTGCTCGAAAGCATCGCGTAGTATTTCTGTTTGATAATCCGCATAGTATCGTAAGATAAGCTGGCGACAATGCGTCGCGAGCTGTCGTTGTCTTAAGGCTGGCCTTCTGAAATGTGCGAGCCAAGTGATAGCAAAGGTGATCAGGCTCCCCTAATAAATGGGCTTGAGGATTTTGGTTTGGAGTGAATGAATGCACATCTTGGTAGCGACGGACTTTTCGACACGGTCTCAGCGGGCGTTGCGTCGAGCTGCTCAGTTGGCGCAGGCCAAAGGTGCTGAACTCACCCTCATCAAGGTGGTGGATGAAGATCAGCCGCAGCGTCTTGTCGAGATGGAAATGCGGGAGGCCGAGCGCACCCTCGGAGAACTGATTGGCGCAATGACAGAATTGCGCGAGGTTCATTGCCACCCGATTGTCGTGGGCGGCGATCCCTTCGACGGCATCTTGCGGGCGGCAGCTGCCCAACGGGCAGATATCATTGTGATGGGGACGCACCGCAAGCAGTTCTTGCGGGACATCTTCGTCGGAACGACAATCGAGCGCGTGATCCGCGCTGGAGGATATCCAGTGCTCATGGTGAACAACGAAGTGGACGGGCCCTACGGGACCGTGCTGGCTCCGGTTGATCTGTCGGACGCCTCCGCGAACGCGATCAGGGCTGCCCGAACCATGGGTCTGATCGACGAAGCCCACCTCACGATCCTCCACGCATTCCTGCCCTCGACAGAGGGGAGGATGCACATGGCGGGCATCGACGAGTACGTTTCCGAGGAACGCCAGGAGGCGAAACGCGAGCTGACCAGGTTCTTGGTGAAGAACGATCTTGGTATGCTCAAATCGTCGCTGCGCCTTAAGGAAGGTGGGGCTTTGGAGGTGATCTCAGATGTGGTCGATCAGATGGGGCCTGATCTCCTGGTCATCGGAACTCATGGCCGTTCCGGACTGGAGAAAGTGCTGCTCGGGAGCGTCAGCGAGGAGGTGTTGCGCTCTCTGAACGTGGACATCCTGGCTGTGCCGCCGGCTAACCGGCGAGCTTCGCTCCAACCCGGGCGGGAGTGATGAAGCTTGTTATCCGCCGTCCTTTTTGGGGGCGCCGTCGGCGTTTTCTGCCGTATCGCGAAACCGTGCTGCGCGGACCAATACGGTCAGTGTGATCGGCGTTGTCACGGTAACGAAAGCAACGATCAAGAGCTCGCGCAGCGCTGGCCGCGCCTCAAGGGCCGAGAAGTAGACCATCGATGCAAGCGCAATTGACGCAGTTCCGAGCGTCGTTCCGAGCGTCGGAGCATGGACCCGTTCGTAGAAGCTTCCGAGCCGCAAAAGACCGAGCGCACCAATGAGCGTGATCGCAGCACCCACCACAAGGAGCGCTGCTGTGAGAGCTACCACCCACGCCGGGAGTTCCTCGACACCACTCATTCGATGACCTCGCCACGGAGCAGGAACTTGGCCAGAGCGACCGTGCTGACAAAGCCGAGCAGCGCGATCACCAGCGCCGTCTCGAAATACAGCGTGTTGCCCGTTTGGATGCCGAACGTCAGAAGCAACAGCATCGCGTTGACATACAATGTGTCAAAGCCAAGGACGCGATCCTGCGCCTTCGGCCCCCGAAGGATGCGGAAGGCGGCGCACCCCATCGCCATTCCCAGGAGTATCTGCGCGGCCAGGAGTGACCATGTCAGCACAAGGGTGTTCACTGAAAGATCTCCATCAGGTGACGCTCATAGCGGCCTTTGATCGTGCGGATCCACTCGCGCTCATCGATCAGGTCGAGAACGTGAATCATCAATATGCCTTCGCCCGCATCGAAGTTTACCCAGAGGGTGCCGGGTGTAGCGGTGATGATGCAGGCCAACACGGCGAGCCCGTAGGGATCGCGGAGGTCGAGCGGGATGTTCACGAACCCGGACGTTCGCCGTTGTCCTGCCAGGCCCAAAATGATCCGGCCGACTGCGATGTTTGACCGGACGACGTCCACCAGCACCAGGGCCAACAATCGAAGGAAGGCGCCCGGCCGCCGAATGCGCGCTTTCGGCAGTTGAAGGCTCGTCAATATCCGGCCGCCGGCAAGAGCAGCCACGCAACCGATAAGGAATTGGCCGAAAGAAAGCGTCTGATTGAGCAACAACCAAAGAACCAGAAGGCTGGCACTTACGAGTGGATGAGGCAATAACCGCGTTAAGAACCCCGTCATAGGCTGCCCGCCTTGTGCGCACTTTGTCCGTCAGTCTGGTGCAGGACGCTACCGACGTAGTCCGCTGGCGCGTGCAGTGACCGGGCTGTCGCCTGCATGAAGCGCATGACGGGTCCGGCTTGCGCCGTCTGCACCACGCAGATGATCAAGAGGAACACAACCGGGGCGATCTCAATCACACGCACCGGCGGCACGGCGCGATCAGGCGACGCCCAGAGCGAGCGGATTCCCGCTCGTGTCATCGCGATAAGCGTCGCGAAACCGGACAGGATCAGCACCACGAGGAGGGCCCATGAATTCGCTGAGATTGCGCCGGCTTGGGGTGTTTCCAACGGATGGAGCGCAGCCGTCAGGAGCGCAAATTTGGCGATGAACCCGGACAGCGGCGGCAGCCCAACGATGACCAGTGTGCACCCGATGAAGGCGACGCCGAGCAGCCCCATGGTGGCCGGAATGGCCTTACCGACCCCCGCTTCTTCGTCCACATCATCATCTGCCTCATACGCCTCTCGGGTCACCGCGATCATGTCCGCTCCCGGTTCGCGCCCCCGCTCGATGAGTTCGACCAGGAGGAAGAACGCGCCGATGCCGAGTGTCGAGCTGACTAGGTAGAAGAGTGCTCCTGCCGTGACGCCGACTTGCCCCATTCCGATGGCGGCCAACAGCGTTCCGGAGGATACGAGCACGGAAAAGGCCGCGAGGCGAGCCATGTCCTGCGATGCCAGGGCCCCGATTGCGCCGAAGACGATCGTCGCCAAGCCGCCGAACAACAGCCAGCTGTCGCCGAACCCCGCCGATGCACCGGCTCCCGCTCCGAACAGCAGCAGAGACAGTCGCAGTACAACGTAGGCGCCGACCTTCGTCATGATCGCAAAGATGGAGGCCACGGGTGGACTTGCGGCCGCATAAGTCGTCGGCAGCCAGAAGCACAGGGGCCACATCCCGGCCTTCAGCAGAAACGCTATGCCGAGGATACCCGCACCTGCCTCTAGCAAACCGCGGTTCTCCGCAGCGATAGTCGGGATGCGCTCCGCGAGATCCGCCATGTTGAGCGTCCCGGCAACGCCATAGATGAGACTGACGCCGATCAGAAACAGCAGCGAAGCCGCCAGATTCACGACAATGTAATGCAGCCCAGCCTTCACGCGTGCAAGGCCCGAGCCATGCAGCGCAAGACCATATGATGCGGCGAGCAGCAACTCGAAAAAGACGAACAGGTTGAAGAGGTCACCGGTCAGAAAGGCGCCGTTGAGGCCCATCAGCAGAAACTGAAACAGCGAGTGGAAATGCGCTCCCCCACGATGCCAGCGGGCGAGCGAGAACACCACTGCGGCCAACGCCAGGATGCTCGTGAGCAGTAGCATAAGTGCGGACAGGCGATCCAGGACGAGCACAATTGCAAACGGAGCCGGCCAGTCCCCCAGACGATACACTTCGCTGATGCCCTCGGGGCGTGCATTGGACACGCCGAGCAACGCAATTGCGACACAAACGAGGGCGGTGACGACCGCAACATTGGCGGCGGCTATGAGATGGCGGTGGCGGTCACCGCTGAGGAGGAGCATGCCGGCACCGGTCACGAGCGGCAGTACGATTGGCACGATCAACAGGTCGTCTGCGCTGATCACGACTCTGTCTCCCCGCCGTCCACATGATCGGTCCCCGTCAAGCCCCGGGAAGCAAGGAGGACAACCAGGAACAGCGCTGTCGTCGCGAAGCCGATAACGATCGCGGTCAGGACGAGCGCCTGAGGAAGCGGATCGGCGTACTGCGACGGATCTACGCTTTTGTGGGCCGCAAGTATTGGTGCTCCCGTCCGCACCCGTCCCATGGCGATGATGAAGAGATTGACCGCGTAGGAGAGCAACGACAAGCCGACGATGACCTGGAACGTGCGTGGTCGCAGGATCAGCCACACGCCGGACCCCGCAAGCGTACCAATTCCCAAGGCGAGGACGATCTCCATTACTTCATCTTTGCAGGTTGGTTGGCAGGCGCCCGTTGCTCCTGGTGAAGCGGGGCACGGTGGCTTCGCAGGGATTGATGCGCGATAGCAATCAGCATCAGCACGGTCGCCCCGACAACGAGCGCGAACACGCCGATGTCGAAGACAAGAGCGCTCGCCATCGGAACGCGCTCGATCAAAGGCAATTTGGCGTAAGCAAAGTACGAGGTCAGGAACGGACGTCCGAAAACCCATGCGGCAGCGCCAGCGCCGCCCGCCGAGAGAAGTCCAAAGCCCATCCAGCGCACCGGCATGACGTGCAGTCGTGCCTCCACCCAGATCGTCCCGCGAGCCATGTACTGGACTATAAAGGCAGCCGCCATGGCGATGCCGGCGACAAAGCCTCCCCCGGCGAGGTCGTGCCCTCGCAGGAGCAGAAAGACGGCCACCACCCCAATCACCGGAAACAGCAGCCCCATCATCAGCGCGGCTATCGCCATCGCGTCCTTTACTGTATCGCCTTTCTGGCGATCCGGATGCGCGTCGTCGAAAACATCCTGGGCACGCTGCTGTTCGGGAACGGGAATGCTGTCAGGTGCCGGACGGAAGCGGCGCAGCAAAGCGTAGACGGTTAGTGCGACGACCCCGAGGACCGTGATCTCGCCCAGCGTATCGAAGCCGCGGAAATCGACCAGGATGACATTCACGACATTGGTTCCGCCGCCCTTCGTGTAGGCGTTCTCCATGAAATACCGCGAAATGCTCTCGGGAGCGGGACGGTTCATTACCGCAAAAGCAAGGATCGCGAGTCCGGCGCCGGCGACGAGTGCGATGGCGAAGTCGAGAACGCGATGCCATCGGAGACTGTCGAGAACACTTGCTGGGCCGATTTCCGCAATTCGTTTAGGCAGCCATCGCAGACCAAGCAGCAGGAGTACGGTGGTCACCGTCTCGACGGCGAGCTGCGTCAGAGCGAGATCCGGCGCGGATAGCCAAACAAAGCTGACGCTGGTGACGAGGCCCGCGCCGCCGAGCAGGACCAGGGCAGCCAGGCGGTGAAACTTGGCCAGATAGGCGGCACCCAGCGCGCAGGCAATCCCGACCATCCAGAGCAATCCAAAAGCAACGTCAAAATGACCATCTGAAAGGTCGCCGACCGCGAACCCGTGTGTATAGAGCGGGGTCAGGGCGGCAACGAGTGCCACCATCGCCAAGATCTGCAGCTGTATCTGGATACGTCGCGTCCCGAGGCGGGCCTCAAGCCATCGTGCCAGCCAGGACAGCGTGAGGAGCACCTGTTCAAAGATACGCTGTCCATTGATATGGCCCAGCAGCGGCGGCTTTTTGCCTGCGAGCGTATGCGAACGCAGCATCGCGTACACGGTGACACCACCAGCCATCGCGACGATGCTCATCAGGAACTCGGGCGTAAAGCCATGCCAGACAGCAAGGTTGTATTCCGGGATCGCCGCGCCGAGAACCGCCTGCGTGGCCGTATTGAGGATCGGTGCAACGGTAAAGGCCGGGGCGATCCCGATTACGAGGCACGCCACGACGAGAAGCACGGCCGGAAATTGCATCAAGAAAGGGGGCTCGTGGGGAGTGCGTGCCAAATCGGTCGGAGCCGGGCCGAAGAACACGTCGCGAATGAAGCGCAACGAATAGGCAACGGTAAACATGCTGGCGAGAGTGACAATATACGGAAGCGCTTGATCAACGAGCGAGTTGTCATGAATCTCGATTGTCTCGGCAAAGAACATCTCCTTGGAGAGGAAACCGTTCAGCAGGGGTACACCTGCCATCGCTGCGGCGGCGACCATGGCCAGGGTTGCTGTGATCGGCATGAAGACCCACAGGCCGCTCAGGCGGCGAATGTCGCGAGTGCCGGTTTCGTGGTCGATGATGCCTGCCGCCATGAAAAGCGACGCCTTGAACGTTGCGTGATTCATGATGTGGAAGATGGCGGCGATCTGGCCGAAGGAAGTATCGAGTCCCGTCAGGAGCGTGATCAATCCGAGGTGGCTGATCGTCGAGTAGGCCAGCAGTCCCTTGAGGTCCTGCTGGAACACCGCGAGGAATGCGCCCAGGATAAAGGTGATCAGGCCAACCAATCCCACGAGCCACAACCACTCATTGGTTCCGCCCAATACAGGCCACAGTCGCACCAGTAGAAAGACACCGGCCTTCACCATGGTTGCCGAATGGAGGTAGGCCGAGACCGGAGTCGGAGCGGCCATCGCGTGCGGCAGCCAGAAATGAAATGGGAACTGAGCGCTCTTCGTGAAGGCGCCGAGGAGGATCAGGATCAGCGCCGGCAAATACAGGGCATGGGAGCGGATTGTCGCGCCGGACGCCAGCACCCGCTCCAGGTCGTAGCTGCCGACGATATGCCCAATCACCAATACGCCCGCGAAGAGGCAAAGGCCACCAGCCGATGTGACCGTCAGGGCCATCCGCGCGCCCTCGCGGGCGGCCGCGTTGTGATGCCAATAGCCGATCAGCAGGAACGAAAAGAGGCTCGTCAGCTCCCAAAAGAAGACCAACTGGATCAGGTTGCCGGACAGAATGATGCCAAGCATTGATCCCATGAACGCGAGCAGGAACGAGAAGAAGCGCGGCACGGGATCGCTGGGCGACATGTAGTAGCGGGCATAAAGCACAACCAGGAAGCCGATCCCGGTGATCAGCATGGCGAACGCCCAGGCAAAGCCGTCCAATCTGAGTACGAACTCGAGGCCAAGATCGGGGATCCATTCCAACCTGAACAGGATCACGCCGCCATTGATGACGCGAGGGTAGGTCGCTGTTACCAATCCAAATCCAACGAGGGCGATTGCGCCGGCCAGCCATGCTTCCGCGTTACGGGCATTGACGCGCAGGAAGGCGGCGAGACAACTCCCTGCGAAAGGAAGAGCGAGAACGGCAATCAGAAGCGTTCCATGCGACATCGCCGTTCGTTACTCCTTGTCCTTCAGGAGAGTTGCAGGGGCTGTTCGCCTCCTACCTTCAATATTCCATGGCGGAGACAATGTTCGCCTCGAAAAGGCCACGCGTAGTCGTTAGCTGTTGCGGTGTTCCAGAGCAATCATTGAAGTGACTTTTTTATGCTGCAGCAATCGGCTTGCTCATTGAGCGGGCCAGATCCAACGCTGCTCAATCTGCCCCGTCTTCAACAGAGCTGTTCTGCCAGCATGTCCCTTACTTCCGAGATAAAGGGCAGCTCTCCGACGCGCGGGGCAACAAGGCCGAACTCGACCTCGGGCAGAGCTGGAAGCCGGGTGATGCGGTCCACGGAAATGGCGCCTTCCGGAACGGCCGAAGCATTTAAGCATGTCACCCCTAATCCGGCGGTTACCGCCATATGCAGGCCACCGACACCAGATGCGGAATGTCTGATCGCATAGGGAACACGACGGGCTCTAAGGGTCCTGACCACGAAACGCTGTAGCGAGCAGGTGTCAGGCAGAACGACAAGCGGGACGACATCGTCGTCCGGCATCGTGAAGGATTTGTCGGCGACCCATACCAAAGGCTCGCGGCGCAGACTGATATGATGCTTGGTATTCTTCTTTGTGCGCACTCGTTCCAGGATCGTCATCGAAAGTCCGATGTCGAATTCCCCTGCTGCCACATCCTCCTCAATCGCCGCGCTCTTGCGGATCGAGACATGCAAATGCAGGCGGGGAAAGCGATCGCGTATGCGCCGCAAAATTCCCGGCAAGGCCGCCGGTCGGAAATAGTCGGTGATCGCAAATCGCAAATTGCCGGCAAGTCGCGCGTTCCGCGTGTCTCTGTAGGCGGCATCACTCATAGCCAATAGCTCGCGAGCGTGCCTGACAAGGCGTTCGCCGGCAGGCGTCAGGGTCGCGCCAGTCTTGCTGCGAATGAGAAGTGGCAAGCCGCACATGTCTTCAAGCTTGCGGATCTGCTCGCTGATGGCCGACTGCGACCGGCCCAGGCGGGGCGCCGCAGCCGACAGGCTGCGCGCTTCCGCGATCACCACGAGAGTATTGAGAAGATCAAGGTCGAAAAGTCGGGTCATTCATCTATCCGATTTATCGATGGATGATATCATATCTTCCTGCTTTTCCGATATCAAGGGCAATGGCATGATCCGGGTCGACCGGTGGCTAGTAATAGAGGAGCAATGGATGCCCGGAATCACGCTCACGGTTTCTGGAGAGCCCGATCAAGCCTTGACCAGTCGCCTGGTTGCGGACATTTCAAAACTCACCTGCCAGGTGCTGAAAAAGGAACTTGATCGAACTGCAATGCTCGTTCGCTACCACCCTCGGGAGCAATGGTTCATCGCCGGTCGTTCTTTGACGGAGCACGGTAAGAATGCCTTTCGTCTTGAAGTGACTATCACGGACGAGACCAACACCAAGGCCGAGAAAGCCAAGTATCACAAAGCCGCCTTCGCGTTGCTTGAGGACATCATCGGCAACTTGCACCCGCACTCGAGCATTCATGTCATCGATTGTCGGGCATCAGCCTATGGTTATGGCGGCGTAACACAGGAAGAGTATCCGTTTCGTCAGATGGTTGCCCAATCATGATTACCGAGGTTGTTTTCTTCGATCTGCCACGGGGAACGGACCGGGCCGATGCCCTGGCGCTCTACCGTCAATCCGCCGCGAAATGGCTTGCGAACCCGGACTTGGTGGAAAAATTCTATTTCTTCGACGTGGCGCGATGCCTGGGCGGAGGAGTTTATATATGGCGGTCACGCGAGGCGATCTCTCGCTGGCACGGCGAGGACTACCGCGCGATGATCCGTTCTCTCTATGGTTCGGAACCTCGCATCCAGATCCTTGATGCGCTTATTCACGTTGATCCCGTTGAAGGCAGGCTGATTGAATTCTAGGAGCAAGTTGCCGGACTTCAGCTAATCAGGGTAGTCACCGCCGGCGAAGGAGCTGGCTTCAAACGCCGTGACGTTCAATCTCGGCGATCGCAAGGTCGGCCATGGCCGACAGTGCAGCCGGGCCTTTCATTGGAGGAGAATCTATCGCGTCTCGGAGCCGTGCCGCTTGCGTTCTCGCCTGGCACTGGCTGGCGCTACTCGCTGGGCCTCGACGTGCTCGGCGGCATATTGGAGAAGCTGGAAGGTCGAAGCCTTGCCGAGATCGTTCGTGAGAAGCTCACGGCTCCGCTTGGGCTTACCGACGCGGATTTTGTCGTCCGAGATACCGCGCGCTTGGCACAAGCCTATGCGGATGGCGATCCCGAACCGGTGCCGATGACGGATGGAATGCGGGTGCCAATTTTCGACACGACCGCATGTTTCGCTCCGTCCCGTATCCTTGATGCCAAGTCCTATCCATCGGGCGGTGCTGGCATGGTGGGCACGGCGAGTGACATTCTGCGCTTTCTGGAAACGATCCGAACCGGCGGCGCACCGATCCTTGACCCCAGGACCGTCGAGACGATGGCCGCAGATCATGTCGGCACTCAAGCCGAGACGCAGGGACCTGGCTGGGGTTTCGGCTATGGATGGGCAGTGTTGCTCGACCCCGCAATGACCGGCACGCCGCAAGCTCGGGGCACGCTGCAATGGGGCGGAGCCTATGGCCACAACTGGTTCATCGACCGAACCAATGGTCTTTCTGTCGTCGCGCTCACCAACACAGCCTTCGAGGGCATGGCTGGCGCGTTTCCGTCCGAGATCAGGAACGCCGTTTATGGATAGCAGGCTTAATCGACACTCGAGAAACTTGTTCGAGGGTCGATTTCACCAAGACACGTAGCGTGAGAGTGGAACATCCTCAGCGAGTCTGCGCCCCAAAATGCGATTCCTCTGGTGCGGATTGAACAGGAAACTCAAAGGAGCTGAATGGGGATGTTAACTCGTCGTTATTTCGTCCATGGCGCCAGCGTGGTGCTCAAAAAGACGGCTTTTGTGCTTCCGTTGGGCTTGCTGGCCTTCTATGCCAGTCCCGCAAGTGCAGATCCATGTTCGGTTTGGACAAGCCAATTTACCAGGTAATCAATCCGGCGAACGGCGTGAATCTGCTTACGCCGTGGAGTGAAGAGGCTATTAAAGCCAAGACGATCGGATTTACACAAAGCAATGGCGCACCATTTTATGCATCGGCGGATGCAAAAAAGGCGCAAAGTGATGGACTTGTCCCTGCCTATCGTATGTATAGAAATGACAATGCCAAGAGCGGTGGTCTCCCCGGCGACTTCATTTGGATAGCCAACCCGGCCGAGGTTGAGTCTGCAAAGACCCTTGGTTACAGCGTTCAAGACGCAGCGCCTTTTTACGTATCATCCTCTCCGCGCGCTTGCACACAGCCGGTGTATCGTTTTCGAAATTGGAAAACCGGTGTTCACCGCTTTGCAGTAGGCCAGGCGGACCTCGATTTTCTCAGAAACGCGGCAAACGGGTGGGAGTCCGAAGGGGTCATGTTCCATGCTGGTATTGGCCCCTCTACATTCAGCATAGCAATCATGCCGGATACTCAGAATGAAGTCTCCTGGGAATCGGTAGTCAAAAATAATCTTTTTGGTAATAGGGCGGAGTATCTCGTCAACAACAGGGATAACTTAAATTTACGCTTCATATTGCATAGCGGAGATGTGAGTAATTGGGGCGAGAATGACACCACTCAGAAATTTTATGATGGAAAAACTCAATACCAGCGCGTCAGTGATGCGATGCAATCAGTGGAGGCAGTAGGAATTCCCTATGTCCTCAGTTTCGGAAATCATGATACAAAGGCAGTGTGTGAGGGAGGTGATCGATGTCCAAATGTCGACGTGGGTGCCGTCGTCCGTAAGAGCCCCGGATTCAATGGCTATTTTCTAGGGCGGTTTGGCAACCCAACAAGTCCATACGGTGACAAACGGTATGTTTCATATTGTGCAGATCCTACATCCGTTCCTCAGTCCGATCCACAGTGTAACATCAGTAATGGATACACGCTCTTCGAGGCGGGTGGGCTGAACTGGATGGTGTTGTCATTGGAGCTTTGGCCACGCGCGCAGGTTATCAATTGGGCCAAGGATGTCGTAGGACGCCACGCAAACTATAATGTCATCGTTGTAACGCACAGTTATCTAGGGTCTGATGGGAATGTCCTTGCAGGCTACGGTGGCGAAAGCCCATATGGCGCAGATGAGCACTCGCCGAAGGAGCTGTTTGACACGCTTATTAGTAAGTATAAGAATATAAGGTTCGAGTTCTCAGGGCATCAAGGTACGGCAGCGAGTGGTGTCCAGACAGGAGATTCCGGCAATCGGATTGCTTCCTACCTGGAATGCTTGCATGATGGACCCAATCCGGTCAGAATTTTGGAAATCGATACAGCAGGTAACACGGCTACAAGTTACATTTATGCGCCGTTTACAAAACAATATTGGAATGGAAAGGGCTTTAATCAGTGGTACTCGAACTACGTCTGGAGTTCAGGACATTAAAGCCAACATGAACTATATCCGATAAAGGGTTCGAGGGCCGCTGGGCGGCATCGAGGAGATCGTATAGGGACGATGTCTGGCCGCATCGTTCCTTTACGCCAGCCGATCCTTGCTTCGGCGTTGGCAACTTGAGGTAGTTGAACGTAAAGGCGGCCTACGGCCCCTTTCACGCAGCGCAGGATGGATTTCGAGCGGTGTCGGAGAAATGACGCCAAGCCACCAATTGTTTGCTGAGCCGTTTGCGGTAGAGCGATGCGCGCATGATGTGGCGCTTGAGCGCGACGTGCTTGCCGGATCACGCCGAAGGTCGACAGAAGGGCGTGGGTCCGTTCCGGGTTTTGACCTGCCCCCGAAGCTTCTTCCAACCGCAGTTAGAGCCTCGGGATTTTTGAAGTGCTCCCCATTTTTAGGCCACCCCGAGTTGGAATTTTCGGGGTTAAGGCTCATCCCGGCGGTGATGCCGGCGAACCGTTCATAAGCGATATCGGCGACCTATTGCCGATCGCGCTGTGGGGACGGACCTCGTTATAGTCCTTACGCCAATCCTCCATTTTCGC
>JGI24705J35276_12238638_pt1 | contig 31440 bp, 30 predicted proteins | sample TergutNt197P4_FD_35276 | JGI IMG/M metagenome (IMG submission 35276) | reverse complement strand
CTGGCCATCAGACACCCCCAATGGCCAAATGAATCACAAATATGAAATCAGCAAAATCCAGATTCTGAAATCACGCCCGACGCTCTAACATGAGTATGATCTTTACCCTAAAGGACAGATTCAGTTTACTTCTCTTCTTCTAGTTCCTTCTTGATGCGAAGCACTTCCTCAATGGTCATCGTCATCTTGTAATTCTTCCTGGCCCATTCGACGATCTCGGCCGGGTCCGTGATCTGACCATGCAGAGCACTTTGGACCAGCTCTCGCTTTTTGGGCGGATCCCAGTTGACAACGTCGCCAGCTCCAGTTGCTGTTTCTTCGTTCTTACGCGCCGGCATGGTTTTGCTCCTCTTTTGCGATGAGTGTGTCTCGGAATGGGAAGCCGCCGCCGATGGAGAGGCAGAAGGAAGAATGCCCTCTGCCTTGCTGGTAATCGAGTGCGTTGGCACGACAATGGCGACAACAAAAAGGAGGCCACGAAATTTGCTAAACATCCGTCATCCATCCAAATTTGAAACAACAATAATTTGGGCAGCGATCGTGGCCCTTGTTTGGTGGGATTGCGGTGCTCGCGCGATGCGGGGCACGCTTTGTTTCTGGTAGGGTGGTATTCGCGTCATGGCGCTTCGAACCGCATCCTCGATGAACATTTTATCGTCGTCATCGTCCGTCGTAATGGCGGTAGTGTAGCACGGCCGATTGGTCGAACAAGCCGACCATCATCACCGCTAACGCGCAAACGGATCGATGATGGCTTGACCGTGACGCACGGATCGGCCTTGGCCCTGACTATCTCAGACAGTCGAGGTCAATTGCTGTGGGGGGCTGCCAACGAGGGACGTGGCCGTCAGCTTCGGAAGGCGGTACGGATATGGTGGGGCTTGCAAACGTAATCGCAGCGCCGATGACGGAAAGCGCAAAAGCGGCAATCCCAAAACTCCGGTTTCACTCATGGCGCGAAACGCTGGGAGCGCGGGGGCCAGCCATCTAGGATAGTTGGGGCCATGGGACCTGCCATTGACCTTTGCTCATCCGGGGCCAATGCAGCCGTGGGCTATTTTCTATGCAGAACAGTACCATCTGGTGTGAGGTCAAAGCTCGCTCCGCCCATTATGTAATCTTGCGATTGTGGTAAGGTGCCTTTCGTTTTGTTTGGGGCCAAGCTGATCATAATGTCATAAGATCCAGGAATGAAAACATCATCGCTGGAACAATTCTCGTCGTAATGGAAGCCTGGATATTTCCTGCAGGCGCACAACTTATTATTTGGACCAAAATTCACAAGATATGGTGGCCCACCGCCACCTTTTTGTCTTATGTCCTTTGTGAATGGAAAACCGGACGTTCCGTGAACCCAGATGGTCAAAACAACAAACGGCCTCCCTCTATAACCAATACTTAAACAGCGATCTGCCTTGTTGTATTCGATATCCAATCTCATGTAACATTTATATCCCTCATAGAAATCACACTGTTCTGCAGGTGATAGTTTCACTTCTGATTTCGTCGTCGATGTGCGCGGCTTTGTCGAGGATGCCTCGGCCCTGCCAGTTAGATGCAGGCCCGCAATGACTACCATTATCGAAATGATTGCTGTTGTTGTTCTAATCATCCGATTGTCCGTCTTTAGTGTGCCGCCTAATGGTAGTTACATTTTCTTAGGTAAATAGTTTGGGTTTTTGAGGAAATAACGCAAAAGACCTTTGTCTTTGTCCTCGTAAACGCTCATATCGAACGTAATGACGCTTACTACGTGGGCGGGTTTACTGTGATTGACCAAGCGAAAGTAGTCCTCAATTATACAAGCCTGCTGTTCGAATCCGTACCACTTCAAATCAGGCCATTCCATTTCTCCTGATATCTCGTCTACTGTGGGGTCGTTGTAAGCATATGAGTAGTAATATTGTCCTGGTCGGCCGCTATCATCTGGCCATCTGGCCGAAGGTACTTCCAAGGATCCGCAAGAGCCATCTTCGTGGGACTCAGAACGTGATTTTGATGCTGCTACACGTGTGTAAGCTCGTGGATCAACCAGGCACGATAGTCTACGTCTAACGTTGAAAAATCTTGTTGAAACTCTTTTTCTGGAAAATACATGTCACTACCGATTGTCGTGGCGTACTTGAGGATTCCAGCTACAAAATTGTGTGGATTATTGTGAAGTTTGACTGCGTCGAGGTTTATGCTTCTTTTGAAGTATTTGCGAGCCATCTCCTTCTCGCCGTCAGTCAGTGGGCGCCACTTATTTTTTGGAGTTGTTACTGGCACTTTTCCGCTCGGAGGAGGCTCGGCTTTAGGTCTAACGCCGGGGTCTTCATTAAGGTGAACAGTGGGATCGCCCAGCTTATACTGCGGTGGCTTTGAACTGGGGGCTTGTACGTCTACGGGATCAAGAGTTTGTGCAGTTGGTTGTTTGGCCATCGCAGAAATCCTTTAGACGGTTTTATGGGATATCTTGGTTCCCCTACCGACTCGCGCCCCGTCGGATCCGCGAGTCTGCAGGTCATGTGTCAATCATAGATCAGTGAAGTGGTGGAAGGCCGTTTGTGCCGCCACAAAGAGCCAAGAAAGGGCATTGCACTAAAGAGACATCGTCTGGTTTGTTGGGGACCAACTGCCGCCTTTTTGTGTTGGCTGACATCATTGCAATACGCCTCCTTCGCCTCGCTTTGTCACGGCCCAGGGGAAACGGTTCGGATCAGGTTTGGCGAATGCGCGAAATTTTTCATATTGCCGTGCTCGATGGTCCGTAGGGTCTTGGAGATTGAGGCCGGACAGGATGGTCCGTAGCTCGACTGGATAAAGTAGCGAATTTCGCCTCCAACGCGGCAGCCCCATGCCCGCTTCAAAAAGCGCGAGTCGTCAAGATCAAGTGTCGACATCATTTCGGGCGAGGTTGTGGCAGGTCAATACCACCACCCGGAAGGTCGCGCGGATATTTTGGGCTTGTAATACTGTGATGCGGCAAGACCTGACGTGGACTTCCGTTGCACGGCATTCCGGATCGCGGTCGCGCAGACGGACGCCGGTATCGGGGGACGTCCCGCGTCGTGATCTGGAAGCAATCCCAACAACAGAGTAAACAGAACCCATGTGGAAGCAGCTTTGGAAGAAGTGGACGCTTGATAAGCCCGCGGTTCTTGGCGACTGGCTGTGGGAAGTCTGTGTCGTACAACTGGCCGCGTGGCTGGATCGGCTGACGCTGAGGCAGGTGATCGCGTTCATTCCCGTCCTGATCCTTGGTCTGGCCTACGCGCACAGCATCCCAATTCCTCCCGAATTGATGCTGGTGGGTGATCTGCTGGCCTACATTGACATCTATTCGGTGATCCTCTTGGTTGGCATCATCGCTCGTGTCACGTCCGTTTGGTTCTTCGTGAAGCAGTTGGCCAAGCAAGCCGTCGAGCTAGCGCGCAGTACACGGGCAGGCATGCGACGGCTGGATTTCCGTCACCGACGTGAAGCTGGCGCGCCGGCGCGCCGGCGGTTGTTCGGAAAAGCTGGGAGCGAAGATGACGAATGTGCGGGCGCTCTCGGTTTTGCTTGGGCTTGAATGATGCTCCGCATCCTCGTTATCGGCGGCTACGGCGTCTTCGGAGGCCGGCTCACGCGGCTCCTGGCCGACGAGAACGGCCTGACCATTCTGGTCGCCGGCCGCTCCAAGGCGAAGGCGGAGGGCTTTTGTCGGACGGTCACAGGTAAGGCGACTGTGCTGCCCGAATTCTTTGACCGTGACGCCGACGTCGCCGGATCAATCGAGAGGCTCCAGCCTGACATCGTGGTGGACGCGGCGGGCCCGTTCCAAGGTTACGGAGATCGCCCCTACCGGACGGTTGAAGCGGCCTTGGCCGGCTGTGCTGATTACATCGATCTGGCCGACGCGACGAAGTTCGTTTGCGGCATCGATCAATTCGATCAGCTTGCATGCCAGCGCGGTCGTTTTGTGATCTCTGGTGCGAGCACCAGCCCGTCGCTGACGGCAGCGGTCGTCCGACACCTGGCGGCCGACCTGGCCGACGTCGTCAGCATCGAGGCCGGGATCACGCCCTCGCCGCATGTACGTGTCGGGTTGAGCTTGATGGCCGCAATTACTAGCTACGCCGGCCGCCCGTTGCGCGTGCTTCAAGGCGGGAAACAGACTGAGGCTGTCGCATTCGTGGACTCGCGAAGGCACGTGATCGCGCCGGCCGGCGTGCGACCGCTCGATAAGCGGCTCTTCTCCCTGGTCGACGTTCCGGACCTGCAATTGCTGCCGGCAGTGTGGCCGAAGCTGGAAAGCGTCTGGTTCGGCGCGGGCACAGCGCCTGTCGTCGAGCATCGAATGTTCGTGTTGCTCGCGCGACTGTCGAGCATCGGTGTTCTGGGTCCGTTGGACTGGCTTGCCCCAGTGATGCATCGGCTGCGCGAACTCCCGACCTGGGGAGCGCGTCGCGGTGGGATGTATGTCGTCATCGAAGGCCGGCGTAACGATGGCACATCTGTCCGGCGCGCGTGGGACTTGATCGCGGAAGGCGATGATGGACCGTTTATCCCTGCCATGGCAGCTGCGGGACTCATCCGAAGACTTCGCAACGGTCAGCGACCAGCGCCGGGCGCGCGTGCCGCAGTGGCGGAGCCGGACTATGAAGATTTCGAGCACTTCTTCGCACAGAAGGCAATTGTAACGGGAGTTCGGGAGCTGCCCGCTGTCGTCAAGGCGGCCAGATAAGTCCTCCCTGGACGATCCGGACAGGACAGGCAGAACATATATTGACAAGCAGACCCTGCGGATCCCACCTTTGCTCTATCATCGCAAACAGCCTTGCGACAATCCCGACGACAGTGTCACGACGAACGCCGACCCCATAATTTGCCGGAGCAAATGATCATGAGCGACCGACTGAATGGCTACCGGGTCCTCATCCTGGAAACACGGGCGGAAGCGCAGTTTTCGCGGTTGCTGGCAGATCAAGGTGCGGACGTCGTGCAATGCCCGATGTTCGCCATTCACGATGCACCCAACCCGGCGCCGGTCGAAGCATGGATCCGCCGGTACATCGATAAGCCATTTGATGATCTGGTGGTGATGACCGGGGAAGGCCTGCGCCGGTTGATGAAGCTCGCACGTGAGCGCGGGCTCGATCAGCCCTTCGTGGCGGCGCTCGCCAAGTCCCGCAAATTCATCCGCGGACCGAAGCCCGGTCAGGCGCTGCGCGAGATCGGTCTTGAGCCCCAGCAGATCACGGAGAAGCCGACCACCGATGGTGTCATCGAAACCCTTGCAATGCTCGACCTCAAAGGCCGACGCCTCGCTCTGCAACTCTATCCTGACAAGGACCACAGTACCCTGATCAACGCGATCACAGCGCAGGGTGCCGAGGTTGATCACGTATTGCCTTACGTCCATGATGCCAACGCCACCACCGCCAACATCATCGCTGCCATCGAGGACTTGGTTGAAGGTCGGATCGATGCCGTTGCCTTCACCAATCTCGGCCAAGTCCGCCGGTTCGTCGAGGCCGCGAAAGCCAATGGCCGCGAGGCGAGTCTGCGCGAAGGGCTGGCACGCACGCTGATCGCATCCGTCGGACCGGCGGTTTCCGGTGAACTCCATGCGCACGGGCTGCGTACTGACATTTCGCCTGCCGAAGGCGCGTACTTCATGCGGCCGCTGGTCGCGGCTGTGGCGGTCGCGCTGGCAGACAAGAAACCGAAGATGGGGGTGAAGTAGGGTCGTGATGGCGCTCGGCCGTGATACGCAAGAGCGAAAATCGGTTTTGCGAAAAGGTCGCTCCAACAACAAGAGTATGAAGCGATTCAAACTGATCGCATCACCTCCAGTCACTCCCGAACAGCTTGCATTTTGAGTTGCATATCAGTGGAAAACAAGCTATTGGCGCGCCCACAATTCCCATTGCTGGAGGCGACCATGTGTATGACTGCGCGCTTCCCGGATTCGATGCACGATATCTAGCGTGCTGTCCGGGATTCAAACCCGGATGAAATCCTAAATTCTCATCTCAATCGAATCTGCGGGCTTCTGCGTCCGCTTACGAAATCGTTGTTATGACCACGAATCTCGTGCTGGCCCCTTGCCGGGAGGCCGCGCGTTCCGATCTGTTGGAACGCAGGCTCCGGAGGTATCACCCTCGCTTTCGAGAAGCAGTGCATGCGCTGGCAATGAGCCACTCGCGCATTGCAGATCTCGCTGTGAGCTTTCCCGCGCTTCTCTTCGCTCTCGCCGTGCCGCGGCGCGGCCTCGATCCGGCGCCTGCGCTTGCGCGCGTGATCCAGGGCCGCACCCTCGCCGAGGTGGCGGTGGCGGCCGACGTGCCGATGTGGCTGCGAAAGCTGCCTCCGGAAGCGCTCGCCCGTCCGATGATGAGATTGCCTGACGGCGAGCTGTTCCGCCGACAGATCGCGAACCACTTTCCGCGCTCGCCAAAACTGATGCCGATCTGGCTGCAGGCTGTGGCTGACGTTGCCGACCTCGCGCACGAGTCGGCAGCGGTGTGGATCGCGCGCGAGATTGTCCGCCTGCCGCGGCGTCGCGTGACGCGGTTGCGCCTCATCAGCCTCTGGATATGGTTTTCCTGCCGATCGGGAACGTTCGGGCACGAGTTGATCGACAGGCCGTGGACACCGGATATGCGCTTCGGCCAAGTCCTTGCGGCTGCACTGGACTGGCGGACGAGCGTCGAGCTTTACGTGAACGCCGGTCGCCAACCGATCACCGACATGTGGCTCCAGGCGGGCCGCGTGGCTGGTTACGATTTTCTGCCGCTAAGCTCGACCGCCGTGATCGCCGGAGAGGCGCATGCAATGAGGAATTGTCTTCGCACCTACGGCTATTCGCTGGCGCATAATCACTCGCGACTCTGGAGCATCCGGCGGGACGGGGAGCGTGTTGCCACGCTGGAGGTTGCTTCCCATCAGCCTCTACTGAATATTGTCGAGATCAAAGGCCCAGGAAACGCAGACGCGCCGCGTGAGCTGTGGTTGGCGGCGCGCCAGTGGCTGAACACACATGATCTGTCGCAGATAAAGGTGGAGCGGCCCAAGTGGGACACGGCGAAGCTCGATCGCTCCACCTGGCTGTCGCTTTGGCGACCGTATTGGCTCGAAAAACGCCGCATCCCGGAATGGTTGCCAATCGCGCCGTCGCGCAAGGCACTCGGAGCGCTTGAAGCGATGTGACTGAACTGTAGCTTTCGACACCGCACTGCTGCCTCGGTCTTGGGGCCTCAAACGTTCGCTGATCGGCTTATGATCATCAAGCGCTTGTCGGTTGGGAGCCATTTCTTCCGGTTGGAAGTGGTCTCCTGACCCAGCGGTTCTGATTCACCTGTCCAATAGTGCACTGGGGCTAAAGCCATCATCTAAAATACGAGCTATCGGCAGAGCCTTTGGTTAGCTGCCCCTTACGGTTGGCATGAAATGTGACGTGATGAACGCATCGCGCGGCCGGGCCGTCATTGACAACCGGCAACTATCGTCTAGCTTGCATTACTACTTTGGCGTGCTGAAGAGCCAGCGGGGAACGTCATGCGCGATCGTGAGGTTCTCTTGCAGTTTGCGGGGGCGTTTCAGTGCATGCGGCGTATTGCAGCCGGCACCGTCCGCAGGAGGAGTAAGCGACCGCTAGCGCACGGTCGCTCCGGCAGCAGCAGATTGTGGTTTGTCATGAGACATTCGATGCCCAACGATGCACACCCTCATGTGAAGATGGATCGGCCTGCCTCCTTGGCCGGCTGGCCGTTCGCGCAGCAGCCCGCGTTGCGGCTGATTTACGATACTGCGCCGGTCGGGCTCGCCTTTCTCTCGCCGGACTGTCGCTACCTGCACATCAATCAGCGTCTGACCGAGATATGCGGCATTTCCGTCGAGGAGCATCTTGGACGAACGGTGCGGGAGTGTGTGCCTGGCTTGGCCGATTCGGTTGAAGCCATCGTCGCCTCGATCATGACGACTGGCGCGCCCGTGACCGGCGTCGAGGTGACCGGGCAGCGCCCCGATCAAGGCGAGGATCGTACCTGGCTCACCTATTGGCATCCGCTGCGGGGACCGGACGGCAATATTCTGGGTGTCAATGTCGCGGCCGAAGAGATCACCGAACAAAAACGCGCAGAGGCCGCACTTCGAACGAGCGAGCGGCAATTCCACACCCTGGCCGACTCCATCCCGCAATTGGTCTGGATGGCGAACGCAGATGGCCGCATCTTCTGGGCTAACAGCCAATGGTACGACTACACGGGCGTACCGATGGGAGATGGCGGCGTTCAGGACTGGTTGACGGTTGTTGCGCCGTCGTCGCGGGCCGATGCCGGCCACCGTTGGGCTGAATCCCTGCGCTTGGGTACGCCGCTTGAAATGGAGCTGTCGCTGCTCGGCAGAGATGGGCAATGTCGTCCGTTTCTGACCCGGGTGATTCCGCTGCGCGATACGACCTCAACCGTCTACCGGTGGATCGGAACGCATATCGATATCAGCGAGCAGAAGCGGCGCGAGGAACAGGTCCGCCTCATTGTCAGCGAGCTTTCGCATCGTACGAAAAATCTGCTCGCGGTCGTCGTCGCGATCGCCAAGCAGACGGCGCAATACGCAATCGACGTGAAGCAATACCGGGCGTGCTTTGTGGAGCGGCTTCAGGCGCTCGAGCATTGCCATGATCTGCTTGTCAAGGACAACTGGCACGGCGCCACGCTTCAGGACCTCGTGACGGTGCAGATGAGCCCCTTTGACGAGCTCAATTCGGATCGAATCGACGTGGCCGGACCGTCCGTCGTGCTCAAACCCCATGCGGTCCAGTATCTGGGGCTGGCTTTGCACGAACTGGCGACCAACGCTTCGAAACATGGAGCGTTGTCGGTACCTGATGGCAAGGTCGTGATCCGATGGGCCGTGGATGACCATGACAACAGGATTCGATTTTCTTGGCGCGAGACGGGAGGGCCGATCGTAGTACAGCCGGAGCGAAAGGGCTTCGGCCGCCTCGTAATCGAGGAAATCGTAGCCCGTGCGCTGAACGGTAGCGGCAGCCTGGAGTTTCCAGCTTCAGGTGTCAGCTGGACGTTTGAATTTCCGCAACGTGAATGAATGACCGATGCCAGCCTACGATACCGTGACGACTGCAGATGTGTGCCGTCTACGGATCGAGCTCCGTATCCCAGTAGAGATAATCGAGCCAGCTATCGTGCAGGTAGTTCGGTGGAAATAGTCGGCCGTTACGGTGCAGTTGATGCACGGTAGGCGCGAACGGTGCCTGCTTCGGAAACATCTTCGCCTGCTGCGGCGTCAGATTGCCTTTGCGCAGGTTGCAGGGCGAGCAGGCCGCGACCACGTTGTCCCAACTGGTCTGACCGCCTTTGCTGCGCGGGATAATATGATCGAAGGTGAGATCCTCGGGCGAACCGCAATATTGGCAATTGAAACGGTCGCGCAAGAAAACGTTGAACCGGGTGAAGGCGGGATGCGTGCTCGGTTTGACGAAGGATTTGAGCGATACTACGCTCGGCAGTTGCATTTCAAAGGAGGGGCTGTGCACCGACTGGTCGTAGTGCGCGACGATGTTGACGCGGTCGAGAAACACCGCCTTGATCGCGTCCTGCCAGGACCAAAGCGATAGCGGGTAGTAACTGAGCGGCCGGAAGTCCGCGTTCAGCACCAACACCGGCCAACCGCCTTGCGAGACATGTGCGTTCAAGTAACGCTCCTGCCCTCCATTATAGGCTGCGAAGCAGCATGCGTTCACATACTACATGCAGTGTGACGGGGTTGTGAAGAGCGTTGGGCAGTAAGCACTCTGAAAAGCGCCATGAATGAAGCCAATCATGCAGTAAATTTCGCGTTTTTCGCCCTCGTATCACGAGAACCCGCCGCAGCAGACAGCGCGTGCGACAGCATGAATGTGCTGTTGGCGCGGTTCCTTGGTGACGGTGTGCACACCGTTGCCGGTCAGTCAATTGTGATCGACTGCCGCGCGGTCTTAGGATCTTCAGGGTTTTGCAGGTTCCCGGCGTTTTTGGTCGACGCTATGCGTTTCAGGACCCGCCGATCACGCCTTCGCGTTTCTTGATAGCGCGGTAGTAGCTCCACCACAGATGCGCCGCCGCGCCGCGCAGGGGCCGCCAGGGCTCCGCGACCGGGGCCATTTGTTTCGCCGTTGGCCGCGTCTTGAGTCCAAGGCCGAGCCGGATCGCCTCCTGCACCGCCAGGTCGCCGGCGGGCCAGGCGTCGCCGTGGCCGAGGCAAAACAGGAGATAAATATCCGCCGTCCATGGCCCGATGCCGTGCAGCGCGGTCAGCGTGTGGTGGGCCACGTCGGCGCCTTCTTCGGCGAGCACCTCGAGGTTCAAGCGCTCTGCCGCGAGCTCGCGTGCGATATTTTTCAGCGTCTTGATTTTTGCCGCGGAGAGACCGAGCCGACCGAGACGATCGGCTCGGGCGCGGCGCAGTGCTTCATGGTCGAACGGGTCGAACGCTGCGCTCAGGCGTGCCCAGATCGCCGCCGCACTCGCGGTCGAGAGTTGCTGCCCGCAAACGATATGCGCAAGCCCCGCAAAGCCCTGCTCGCGCCGCCGCAAAGCCGGCATGCCCGCGATTTCCAGCACCGGTTTCAGGCGAGGGTCGCGTTTCACCAGCGTATGGATGGCCTCTTCGAGATCGGACTGGGTTTCAAGGCGGATGGTCATGGGCAAATCGGGTACTCGACAAGCACCGCTGCGACACCTGATTGAAGGCGGGCGCCAGTGCCTGTGGTCATGGGGGGGTGAGTATTATGGACGTCTGGGGACTCTCAGAGTATGAGACTAACCCTGATCTTGAAGCGCCGAAATAAATTTGAGAAGCATTCCTCCCGAGATGGACGACAAGAAGGTCGCGCTGATCGATGCGACGCTCGACCGCATTGTCGATGAACATCGCGTCTTTTTGCCGTTGGTGATCGAAAGTGGAAGCCGGGCATGGGGATTTGCGTCACTCGACAGTGATTACGATTGCCGCTTCGTCTTCGTGCGGCGTGCTATTGATCATATTACGCCATGGGTTGCGCGCGATGTCATCGAGCTTCCGCTCGAAGGCGATCTTGATGTCAATGGTTGGGACCTGCGCAAGGCGTTACAGCTTCTCTTGAAGGGTAACGCGGTAATCATCGAGTGGCTTTGCTCCCCCGTGGTTTATCGCGGACAAGCGTGGTTCCGCGATGGTTTCCTTGAGTTTGCGCGGCACGCCGCGAACCGTCAGGCCATCGCTCGCCACTATCTTCACCTCGGTGAAAACCAGCGAAGGGTGTATTTCGGCGATGGGAGCTGTGTGCCACAGAAGAAAATTTTCTACGCCCTGCGGCCGGCGGCTGCCTTGCGCTGGCTGCGGATGCATCCGAACGAAACCGTCGCGCCGATGCACTTCCCGACGCTTATGGCCGAGTGCGACCCTCCGAGCGAATTGAGAGAGGAGATTGTGGACCTCATGAATCGCAAGGCCATCACCAGAGAACTCGGCAGCGCGCCCCTGTCGCGCGTGGTGGCCGGCTTCATCGACGCAGAATTCGATCTCGCCCGGAATGTTTTCATGGGTGGACGGTCCGGTATACCGGAAGAGACGATCGTTCGCGCGGAGCGGTTCTATCAAACGGTCGTCGAGCGGCTGGAGCGTGAGTTCACGGGCACGGCGGATTTATTCCGTCGCACCAACGCAATCTGATGACACCCGTTTTCCGTTTCGCGCCGAGCCCAAACGGTTATCTGCATCTCGGCCATGCCTTATCGGCGCTGTTCAATTTCGATCTCGCGCGTCGATGCGGCGGGCGATTCCTGCTGCGCATCGAGGATATCGATGTCACCCGCTGCAGGCCGAAATTCGAGCAGGCGATCTACGACGACCTCGCTTGGCTCGGCATTGATTGGGAAACGCCGGTCCGCAGGCAGTCGGACCACCTCGCCGACTATCGCGCGGCGCTGGACCGGCTTGCAGGTCTTGGCCTGATCTATCCGGCGTTCGAAAGCCGCGCCGCGATCCGAAGGCTGGTGGAGGAGCGGGAGGCGAGCGGGCCGTGGCCGCGTGATCCCGACGGCGTGCCGATCTATCCCGGCACAGCGAGATCGCTACCATCCGACGTGCGCGGCCAACTGCTGCGGTCGGGCGTACCGTACGCGCTCCGGCTCGATATGGAAGCGGCCTTTGCCCGCGTCCCCGACCTCACCTGGATCGAAGGCGGTGAGGGGCCCGCTGGCGAGCGTGGCTTGGTCGTTGCCCAACCGCAAGCGTGGGGCGACGTCATCCTGGCGCGGAAGGAGATGCCGACCAGTTACCATCTCTCTGTCGTCGTCGATGATGCCCTGCAGGGCGTAACCGAGGTGGTTCGGGGCCAGGACCTGTTTCACGCAACGAGCGTCCATAGGCTGTTGCAGCACCTTCTGGGGGTGCTACCGCCCGCTTACCGGCATCACGGTCTGATCCGCGACGCCGCGGGGCGGAAGCTCGCAAAATCGACAAAGGCGACCGCCTTGCGCGAGCTGCGCGCTGGCGGCACAACGCCGGCCGACATCCGGCGCATGGTCGGGCTCAACTGATTATCCCTTAATTTCTTTCAAACCTCCCAAAACGCCTCCGTGACTCCGACAGGTCCGCCGTGTCATGCTGGCCGGCAGGTGGGGTCACGGGAGTCATGGCGGTAAAATTGCGCTCACAGCGCACAGGGCGGCGGCCGCCGAAACAGCAGCTGCTGCGAAAGCGCGCACCGACGAAGGCGGCCAAGGTGGGTAAGCGGGCCGCCAAAGCGGCCTCGACCAATGTAGTCCGGGCTGCCCTGGTGGCATTTGCCCACGAGGTCCGCACGCCCCTGACCGGAATCCTCGCCATCAGCGATCTGCTCGCGACCTCCGACCTCAGCGAGCGCGAGCGGCGCTGGGCCGAGACGATCAAGGCCGGCGCAGAGCACCTTGCAAGTCTTGCCACGCTGTTCGTCGATGCCGCCAGGTCGGACAAGGGCGGGGCGGGACTGCGGCAGGAAGTGTTTGATCTGCGGGCGCTGGCGCGTAGTTGCGGCGATTCACTGGTCGGGCGCGCCACGGCCAAGGGTCTGCAATGCGAAATCGATATTTCCAACGAGCTGCCGACGCTGGTGGTAGGCGATCCCGTCCGGCTCCGTGCCGCATTGGAGAACCTGATCGACAACGCAGTGAAATTCACTGAGCATGGCGGTGTGGCGCTCGCGGTCGAGCCGTGGCGCGCCCCAAAGGGCAAGGTCGGCATCTCCTTTGCGGTCTCCGATAGTGGGATCGGGTTGACTGTCCAGGAGATCAAGCGGCTGTTCCGCCCGTTCACCCAGGCCAATGTTACCATTGCCACGCGCTTCGGCGGCGCCGGGCTGGGCCTATCATCTGTGAAGCAGCTTGCACGTGCGATGGGTGGCGACATCACGGTTGAGTCGGGGCTGGGCGGCGGGGCGACCTTCCAGTTGACCGTCAGCCTCAACCCAGCAAGGCCGGCGAGCGCCATCTGCGAGCACGCCGAGCAAGCAGCGGATGCGGCGGCGATGCGCGTGTTGAGTGTCGAGGACAATCCGTTCAGCCGCGTTCTGCTCAATACCATCCTGACCGAACTCGGCCATCAGGCTGAATTTATCGGGCGCGGCGAAGACGCCGTCAGTCGGCTGGCGCAAGGCAACTTCGATGCCGTATTGATGGAGATGGTGCTGCCGGGCATCGACGGCATCGAGGTGATCCGGCGTGTTCGCGCCCTCGGAGCGCCGCTCGGCCGTATCCCGATCATCGGCGTATCCAGTCGCGGCACGGATGAGGCATCCTTACGTGCAGCCGGCGCCGATGCCTTCCTGCTCAAGCCTGTGAGTCCGCGGACTTTGGCGACTGCGCTGCTTGAAGCGAGGCGCCATGCGTCAGCTGTGACTTGATTATCGTGGCGTTCAATTCGCCGCCGTAAACGAAGATTGCGGCGATGAAATACAAAAACACCAGCGCGATAATGACCGAGGCGAGACCCGCGTACATCGTTACGTAGTTGTTGGCAAAGCGTGCCAAATATTGTCCAAACACCATACCTGACACCAGTGATGCTACGATGGTGAAGACGATGCCGGGCAGAATCTGCATGAAGCTGCGTCGGCCCGCCGGCAGCCAGGCGTGCAGGATGAAAAGTGCCGTCGTTAGTGCCGTGACGGTGATGGCGTAGCGGGAGAAATTGAGAATGCTCTCCTTGGTTTCGACCAGCGGGATATGGCGCCGCGCGGCCTCAATGATCAGGGGGCCGAGCACGATCAGGAAGGCCATTGCCAGCGCCATGAGGGCGGCGACCAGCGTGTAGCCAATCGATTCCAGGCGCAGCCAATACCAACGGCGCGGCTCCACCACCGCATAGGCACGGTTGAGCGCGACGCGGAGCGCCTCAACGCCGTTGGACGCGAAATAGACCGAAAGCACCGCGCCGATGGTCAACACGTCGGTGCGGGTTGTGGTCAACACGTTGTGGACGTCGCCCGAGATCGAGTCGGCCACCTGTTTTGGCCAGACCTCCAGCATCAGCCCGGCGGCCTGGTCGGCCAGTTCCTTCGAGCCGAAGAAGCCGGCAAGGGAGGTCAATACGATCAAGAACGGGAACAGCGCCATCAAGACCGACAGCGCGATATGGCTGGCGATCGCCCAGCCGTCGTCGGCCAGGAACGTATAGAACGCGTCGATGGTGACTACGTAGACGTAGCGGAGCTGCCTCACATTCCACCCTCGGGTCGGAAGACTCGTTCGGTGCAGATCGGGTAGCGTTCTGACTCCAACAGTTCAATCCGTTATTGCGGGCTCTCGGAGCCGCCGAATGAAACAGGCGTGAGAAGCACGACGTTAGTTTCTGATACTATTGGACCAAAAGCCAGATGCGGCGGGTCGTGCGACGCGATGGCGGACCGTGAAGCGTCGTGTTATCTAACGTCCGATGGCAACCCTTCTAAGCTCTTTCGCCCTGCCCATTGCGGCTGGCGCTGTTGCGCTGGTACTGCTGATGGGGCTCGTTAACATGATGCGTGGTGGCACGCCCAACACTTCTCAGAAGCTGATGCGGCTGCGCGTCTTGCTGCAATTCGTCGCGATCGCCGTCGCCATGATGGCGGTCTGGACGATGGGACGCTGAAGCGCGGGGAAAACGAATGGTAGTTCTCAACCGCATTTATACGCGCACGGGTGACGACGGCACGACCGCGCTCGGCAGCGGCGAGCGCCGGCCGAAATACGACCTCCGGATCAGTGCCTATGGAACCGTCGACGAGACCAACGCCGCAATCGGCGTCGCCCGGCTCTACACCAGGGATCTGCCCGAGCTCGATATCATGTTGGGACAGATCCAGAACGACCTGTTCGATCTCGGGGCCGACCTTGCGGTGCCAGAACGCGAGGGCAAGGTGGAACGCCTGCGGGTGCTGTCGAGCCAGGTGGAGCGGCTGGAACACGATATCGACGTGCTGAACGCGAAGCTTGCGCCACTAACCTCGTTTATTCTGCCGGGCGGGACGCCGGTGGCAGCGCATTTGCACGTCGCTCGGACCATATGCCGACGCGCAGAGCGGATAATGGTGGAACTCGCGGCCAAGCCGGGGGAAACCCTTGGCGAGCCTGCTATCCGCTATATGAACCGCCTGTCGGATTTCCTGTTTGTCGCCGGCCGCACGGCCAATGATAATGGCGCTGGCGACGTGCTGTGGGTGCCCGGCCAGAACCGCTGAGCAGCCATCCGAAAACGCATTTTTGGCTTTGGCGCGTTGACCGGGCTTGGCGGTAGCTTTAGGTTCCGCGCCAGCGATAAATCCTTCCAAAACTTAAACGAAAGAGGATCGATGAAGGTTCTGGTGCCGGTGAAACGGGTGGTGGATTACAACGTCAAGGTCCGCGTCAAGAGCGACGGATCGGGCGTCGAACTCGCCAATGTGAAAATGTCGATGAATCCATTCGACGAAATCGCGGTCGAGGAAGCGCTGCGGCTGAAAGAGGCCGGCAAGGCGACCGAGGTCGTGGTGGTGTCGATTGGTCCCGCGCAGGCGTCCGAGACCATCCGGACTGGGCTTGCAATGGGTGCCGACCGCGGCATTCTGGTAAAAGTGGACGGTAACGTCGAACCGCTAGCGGTTGCGAAGATTCTCAAGAAGGTCGCCGACGAGGAGCAGCCCGGTCTGATCGTCCTGGGCAAGCAGGCCATCGACGACGACGCCAATCAGACCGGTCAGATGCTGGCCGCGCTGCTCGGCTGGTCGCAAGCGACCTTTGCTTCCAAGGTCGAGGTCGAAGGGACTGACTTCAAGGTGACCCGCGAAGTCGACGGCGGTCTGCAGACGGTGAAGTTGAAGGGACCGGCGATCGTGACGACGGATCTGCGGCTGAACGAGCCGCGCTACGCCTCGCTGCCCAATATCATGAAGGCGAAAAAGAAGCCGATCGCCGAGAAGAGCGCGGCCGACTACGGTGTCGATCTCGCTGCACGTCTGGAAGTGCTCAAGACGGCGGAGCCGGCAGGCCGCAAGGCTGGCGTCAAGGTCAAGGACGTCGCCGAACTCGTATCGAAGCTCAAGAACGAAGCCGGGGTGCTGTAAATGACGACGCTGTTGATGGCCGAACACGAAAACGGCGCCTTGAAGGACGCGACCAGCAAGGCGCTGACGGCGGCAATTGCGCTCGGCGGTGACGTGCATGTTCTCGTCGCAGGCGGCGAGGGCGCCAAGGCGGCCGCCGAGGCCGCGTCCAAGCTGAACGGTGTGAAGAAGGTGCTCCTTGCGGAAGGTGCGACCTATGCTCACGACCTCGCTGAGCCGATGGCCGCGCTGATCGTTTCGCTCGCCCCTTCCTATGACGCCTTCGTTGCGCCCGCGACCTCGCGTTACAAGAATGCGATGCCGCGTGTCGCCGCTCTGCTCGACGTCATGCAGGTTTCGGAGATCATCAAGGTGGTCGCGCCCGATACCTTCGAGCGGCCGATCTATGCCGGCAACGCGATCCAGACTGTGAAGTCGAAGGACGCCAAGAAGGTTATCACGGTTCGCACCTCGACCTTCGCCGCAACGCCTGCCGGCGGCAGTGCATCAGTCGAGAACGTTTCCGCCGCGGCTGATCCGGGCCTCTCCACTTTCGTTGGCGAGGAGGTTGCCAAGAGCGACCGTCCGGAATTGACTTCCGCCAAGATCATCGTCTCTGGCGGGCGTGCGATGCAGAGCCGGGAGAACTTCACCAAGTATATCGAGCCGCTCGCCGACAAGTTGGGGGCAGGCGTCGGTGCCTCGCGCGCGGCGGTCGACGCGGGCTATGCGCCGAACGATTGGCAGGTCGGTCAGACCGGCAAGGTGGTGGCGCCGGAGCTGTATGTCGCGGTCGGCATTTCCGGCGCGATCCAGCATCTCGCCGGCATGAAGGACTCCAAGGTGATCGTCGCGATCAACAAGGACGAGGACGCGCCGATCTTCCAGGTCGCCGATTATGGCCTGGTCGCGGACCTCTATCAGGCGGTTCCTGAACTGACCGAAGAGCTCGGTAAGCTCGGCAAGTAACGACAGAACACCGGCCGGCCGTACATCCGGTCGGTGTTTTTTGAGGGGTAAAGGTGCGGTATCCGCGCCGGTGCGGTGGGTGGCGACATGGCGATAGAGATTAAGAAGGTCGGTGTGATCGGCGCGGGGCAGATGGGCAACGGCATCGCGCATGTCGTGGCCCTGGCTGGTTTCGACGTGGTGCTCAACGACATCTCGTCCGACCGGTTGAAATCCGGCATGGCCACCATCAACGGCAATCTGTCGCGTCAGGTCTCCAAGAAGATCATCACCGAGGACGCCAAGGCGAAGGCGATCGCACGCATCACGCTTGCTGAGACACTGGACGACCTCGCCGACTGTGACCTCGTGATTGAGACCGTCGTGGAGAAGGAGGAGGTCAAGCGCAAGATATTTCTTGCCCTTTGCGCCGTGTTGAAGCCGGAAGCGTTGGTTGCCTCCGACACATCCTCGATCTCCATCACGCGGCTTGCGACCGCCACCGACCGACCCGAACGCTTCATCGGCATTCACTTCATGAATCCGGTGCCACTGATGGAATTGGTGGAACTGATCCGCGGCATCGCCACCGACGATTCGACGTTCGAAGCTGCCAAGGAGTTCGTCGCGCGCCTCGGCAAGCAGGTTGCTGTGTCCGAGGATTTCCCGGCCTTCATCGTCAACCGCGTCTTGTTGCCGATGATCAACGAAGCGATCTACACGCTCTATGAGGGCGTCGGCAATGTGGAAGGGATCGACGCGGCGATGAAGCTCGGCGCGCACCATCCGATGGGACCGCTTGAGCTTGCCGATTTCATCGGGCTCGACACCTGTCTCTCCATCATGCAGGTGCTGCATGAGGGGCTGGCCGACTCCAAGTATCGGCCCTGTCCGCTGCTCGTGAAATACGTCGAAGCCGGTTGGCTGGGCCGCAAGACCCAGCGCGGCTTCTACGATTACCGTGGCTCTAAGCCGGTTCCGACGCGCTGATCTCTCGGCGAAGCCTGTTATGGTGCTGGCGCGCCGCAAGGTGCCCCAGCTCGGAATCCAGCCGTCAATCATTGATTGTCGCAAGGTTCGCGTCGTCTATGACGTGACCACAGCATCGCTCCGACTCGGAACTACGATGTGAACGAATGCGCCTTCGTGATGAATAAGCGATATCCGAGGCGATTGCTGCCAGATGAACAAGACGTCATCGTGCAAATCGCACTGCCTCGCTGCTACGAATTCACGCAACTGTTCGCCTTGCACCGAATAAAGAAACAGACCACAGCCGATAACCCATACCGGTCCCGGCACTGGTGGATGCTTGCGGAATACCACATCAAACAGTTCCAGCGTTCCGTAGTCTTCCCAGTCTTTCCTACCTTGACCAGCGGGAGTGCTGCGCCAGGGGTTGGGCAGCATGACGGACTCTACCAAAGCCCCGGCCTCGGAAGCTGACTCCCAGATCCGGTCCACCGTCATGTCGGAAGGGGCTGTTATTCGCCTGCGCGTATTCGGCAGCAATGCAAGGAGCTGGGCGTGAGCAGCAATCAAATCCGGGTGGACTTGCGGGAATCTCTCGGGATGGCGCTCGCGCAGGGTGTGATATCTGTCATCAAGTAGTTTGAGCGCCTCCCGGATACCGCACCCTGTTGCCTCCCTTATAGTGCGCATCGCCAATATTTTTCTTTCATTGAAAATCAATGGGTCAATCGCGTTCCAATCGAGCGGTGTGGTATCAGCGTCTGTCACTGAGACGGTTCCTTGCGCTTCACTTCGCTGCGGCTTCCACTCATGGCTCGATTGTCGCCTCGACAGCAATGACGCTGTACGCAAGCGATGGGACCATCGACTGCGATGATCCAGATCAGCCCAAAGATCGGTTCTATGACGCCGCTATCAAAGCGCGGCGGCTTTCGAGTTCATCGCGGCCCGGAGCAAGTTCAGCGCGTCGTCGCTTGCCCATTCCGCGGGGCCGGCGATCGATGCTATCTCGCACCCCTGGGGATCGACGAGCACTGAGGTCGGCATCCCAACGGCCCTACCTATCGCCTTGAGATCCTGAAAGGTTTTGGCTTTCCGATCGCTGAAATAATCCAGCTGGGTCAGATTTTCCTCTTTCAGGAAATTCCTGGGCTTTTCGCGGTCGCCGGTGTCGATATTGATCGCGACCACGCTGAAATTGGCGCCCCCGAGCTTCGCCTGCAGGCTGTCCAGTGCCGGCATCTCCTTCCGGCAGGGCCCGCACCAAGTGGCCCAGAGGTTGACCAGCACCGTCTTGCCGCGGAAGTCGCTGAGGTTTCTGGGCTTGCCGTCGGCGTCCTCGAAGGCGAGATCCGGAAGGCGGAGGGGCGCGGTCGCCATGGTCAGCGCCGCGACTTCGCCATGGGCGAGCGGGGCGATCCTTTGTGCGGTATCAACAGCGGCCCGACAGGCTGGATCGCCGGATGCGCCCCCTTTGAGGCTGCCGAGCCCCTGGATTGCGGCAAAGCCGACCGCCCCGCCGATCAGTACGGTCGCGATCACCAGGGGAATGCGGCGCAGGCTGGCACGGGAGGCTGAGGATTGTTCGGGCATATCGTTTGTCATCGACCGGCAGATACGGTTATGCAGTGACCTATATTACGGCCAGCCTTGGCCGGCAAACGGTGCGGACGGGCCGCACTTCGACGGGCGTGAGCGAAAGATCATGAGCAACAAGATGTGGGGCGGCCGATTCTCCGAGCGTCCCGATGCGATCATGGAGGAAATCAACGTCTCCATCGACGTCGATCGTCACCTGTACGCCCAGGACATCGCGGCCTCAAAGGCCCACGCGACGATGCTGGCCGCGCAGGGCATCATCAGCGCGAGTGATGCGAAAAATATCGGCAAGGGTCTAGACACGATTTTGTCAGAGATCGGCAAGGGCGGCTTCGAGTTCAAGCGCGCGCTCGAGGACATCCATATGAATGTCGAGAGCCGGCTCTCCGAGCTGATCGGCCCTGCGGCGGGCAGGTTGCACACCGCGCGCTCGCGCAACGATCAAGTGGCGACCGACTTCCGCCTCTATGTCCGCGACACGATCGACGAGACCGACGCAGCGTTGGTTGAGTTCCAGCGCGCGCTGGTAGAACGCGCGGTCGAGCATGCCGCGACCGTCATGCCGGGGTTCACCCATCTGCAGACCGCCCAGCCGGTCACCTTCGGTCATCATCTTTTGGCCTATGTCGAGATGGCGGCGCGTGACCGCGGTCGCTTTACCGACGCGCGCAAGCGGCTGAACGAATCTCCGCTCGGTGCCGCCGCGCTCGCCGGCACCTCGTTTCCGATCGACCGACAGGCTACCGCGAAAGCGCTCGGCTTTGACCGCCCCATGGCCAATTCGCTGGATGCGGTGTCTGATCGCGATTTCGTGCTGGAGACCCTATCGGCGGCTTCGATCTGCGCCGTGCATCTGTCGCGTTTTGCGGAAGAGATCGTGGTCTGGACCTCGCCGCTGGTCGGGCTGGTGCGCCTCAGCGACAAGTTCACCACCGGCTCATCGATCATGCCGCAGAAGCGTAATCCGGATGCGGCCGAGCTGGTGCGCGCCAAGACCGGGCGGATCATCGGCGCGCTCAATGGGCTGTTGATCGTGATGAAGGGGCTGCCGCTCGCCTATCAAAAGGACATGCAAGAAGACAAACAGGGTGCGATGGAAGCCTTCGGCGCGCTGTCGCTCGCGATTCGAGCCATGACCGGCATGGTGCGGGATCTCGTGCCCGAGGAGGCTCGGATGAAGAGTGCAGCCGGCGAGGGCTACGCCACCGCCACCGACCTCGCCGATTGGCTTGTGCGGACCCTGAGGATGCCGTTCCGTGAGGCTCACCATGTTACCGGCCGCATCGTCGCGAAGGCCAGCAAGGACGGCGTCGCGCTGCATGAACTGCCGCTTGCGGCCATGCAGGAGATCGAGCCGAAGATAAGTAAGGACGTGTTGGGCGTGCTCTCGGTGGAGGCCTCGGTCAAGAGCCGGACCAGTTTCGGTGGTACGGCGCCAAAGAATGTGGCCTCCCAGGCAAAAGCCTGGGCGAAGCGCCTCGAAAAAGAACGAAAATCGGGCTGAAGACAAGATTTCGCTGCCATTTCAGGGTTGTCCGGCTCTCGCCAGACCGCGGCAATCTCTGTATGGTGCAGCCGTATTGGGGATTTCGTCGTGAATCGTAATTTTTACCCGACAAGGCCGGGGTGGACCATTGTTCTAATTGCGGCAGCCGCGCTCGCGCTGGCTGGCTGCGGTCGCAAGGGCGGGCTGGACTTGCCGCCCACGGCCGCCAACGCGTCCACCGAATCCGCGCCGCCTGCCGATACCCAAACGGAAGCCGCCAGTCGGCCGGGCCTGTTCAATTCGACCTCCAGCGCCGATGCCGCGCCGTCCGCAGCCAAAGGCAAGAAGAAACCGTTTGTTCTCGACCCGCTGCTGGGTAACTGAGGTCCGTCCGGAAATTCTCGCTCCAGAAACCGCTTCTAGGCGGACGGGAATGTGATGCCTTCTCTCCTTACTTATGAGGAGATAACTTTGTTTGTCGTCATTCCCATTGCGCACTTGCGCAATGTGGGGCGCGACGCAATCGCGAGCCCGGAATCCATAACCACCAATCGGGGTTATGGATTCCGGGCCTGGCCCTTCGGGCCATCCCGGAATGACGAACCAAACAGTCCACTAAGCCGTTTCACTAATTACCTGAGTTGGCGGAACACAAGTCATGAACCATTTCGACTACCGTGACGGCGTGCTGCACGCCGAGGCGGTGAATCTCTCCGAACTGGCGGCAGCCGTCGGTACGCCCTTCTACTGCTACTCGACCGCGACGCTGGAACGGCATTACCGCGTTTTCGCCGACGCCTTCGCCGGCGAGAAGGCGCTGGTCTGCTACGCGCTGAAGGCAAACTCCAATCAGTCGGTGCTGCGTACGCTGGCGAAGCTCGGCGCCGGTGCCGACGTGGTCTCGGGCGGCGAGTTGAAGCGTGCGCTGGCCGCCGGCATTCCTGCGGACAAGATCCTGTTCTCCGGCATCGGCAAGACCGAAGCCGAGCTGTGCGCTGCGCTCGCCGCCAATATCCTCTGCATCAATGTCGAGTCCGAGCCAGAGCTCGAATTGCTGTCGCGGCTCGCCGCCGAGACCGGCAGAACGGCGCGGATTTCGCTGCGGGTCAATCCGGATGTCGATGCCGGCACGCATGCCAAGATCTCTACCGGCAAATCCGAGAACAAGTTCGGCATTCCGATCGTGCGCGCGCGACAGGTCTATGCACGCGCCGCGAAGCTGCCCGGCATCGAAGTGACCGGCGTCGACATGCATATCGGCAGCCAGATCACCGATCTCTCGAAGATGGAAGCCGCCTACCGCATCCTCGCCGAGTTCGTGCAGGTGCTTCGGGCCGATGGTCATACCATCACGCACATCGATTTCGGCGGCGGCCTTGGTATTCCCTATCACATGGACCGCGAAGCACCGCCGGCGCCGCTCGCCTACGCGGCGATGGTCAAGCGCGTGACGCATAATCTCGGCTGTACGCTGATGTTCGAGCCGGGACGGTTGATCGTCGGAAATGCCGGCATCCTCGTTGCCAAGGTGATCTATGTGAAACACGGCGAAGCCAGGAACTTCGTCATCATCGATGCGGCGATGAACGACCTGATCCGGCCGACGCTGTATGAGGCTCATCACGACATCCTGCCGGTCGCGCAGGCGGCGGACAACGTGCCGACCATCGTTGCCGACGTCGTCGGCCCGGTCTGCGAAAGCGGCGACTATCTCGCGCTCGACCGCAGGCTGCCGGAGCCGAAAGCCGGCGATCTCCTGGCGATCATGACGTCCGGCGCCTATGGCGCGGTCCAGTCCAGCACCTACAATACAAGGCCGTTGGTGCCGGAAGTCCTGGTCAAGGACGATCAATATGCCGTCGTTCGTCCGCGCATCGACGTCGAGCAACTCATCGCAATGGACAAGCCCGCGCCGTGGCTGTGACGAGGTGCGCCCCAGGCGCCGCGATGGCGCTTTTCGAGAGTCCCATCGGTCCTTAGACACCGCGCGCTGGCGCGGTCATCCCTAAGCGGCGACGAGCGGCTCTGGTTCGTCGTCCTGCAGCCAAGCCTTAAGTCGCGTGGCGTGCCAACGGAGTTCTTTAGCGTCCGCCGTCTCGCGGCTGCGCGGGGTATTGTGCAGGCTCGCGTTTTGGATGGCGCGACGGGCGTGTGTGGATGCGCCGAGGCTGCCGACGAAGACGTTAGGGTGGCAAGAGAGCGCGGCGGCGAGTTTGGCTTCGGCCGTCGGCGAGGACGCGGTGCGCTTAATTTCGTCGAACAGCGAGTTGAAGTCGATCAGCATTGGCGGCACCGACAGCGCTTGTGTGGCAAGGTCGTGCGCGGCAGCGAGCGCGGCGGTGGCGAACTGGTGCTCTATCGGCGAGCTTCGTAAGAGTTGGATTGATCTGGACGCGCAGTCGGCGGCCCAGTGCCGCAGCCGGCGCTGATAATCCAGGTCAGCCGGAGGGTTGGTCGCGTCGTTGATTATCCGGTTCGGGAGCACGCGCTGTTCGAACAGCGCGAGAATGGTGCGGCGTCTGGACATGATGGGAAAATGACTTTCATGGGAATTGCTGGTGCCACCGAGTAATGCGTGCGGGCTGCCGGTTCTGGTCAAGGCAGCCCTGACCCTCGCGCTCGGAAAGAGCGATCAACCATCCGGCGGGAGGAGATCAGCCAAGAACGGGCGCGAGGCGCTCCGCGCAAGGTAAAGCGCGGCAATGAAGACGGCAAGAGCGAGCGACCGCGTGGGCTGTGGCCGACGTTGCCGCGGCGACTTCGGTCGCCAACGTCCGGTGCACCAAGGAACCCAACATCCTCGGTCACACGCGCAAACATCGCGTTCGCCGTGCCGGGCACTGCCTCTCGGCGGGCAGCCAAGTTCTTCAAGATGCGAGTTGGTCGCATTGAAATTCCTTCTCGCCGGGACTGGGGATAAGTATGAACTAGATCTGTTGATTGTTGACCGTCAACAGGAGAAATATCTGCAAATCTGGGCGGGCGCCTTCTGATATCGTTGATGGGGTGCTAACCTGATGCAAAGATGACGTTTTTAACCTCTCTGCCGACAGCTTGAGCCGCCGAGAGATGATCCTAAATGAGGCAGGGCGATGGCGGTACGGCCGAAATTCCATCCGATCGAGAAGCATGCGGATGCGCGGGTAATCGAGCCCATTTCGCTCGGCTCGTTGGCGGAAGAGGCGTTCGTCAAGCTTGTGCAGGTCATCACCTCTGGGGCTTATTCTCCGGGCCAGCGCCTGTCTGAATCGGAGTTGGCGCGCCAGTTGGGAATCAGCCGGGGCCCGCTTCGCGAGGCATTGGGACGGTTGGAAGGTCGGCTCGTTACTCGCACCCCGCGCATTGGCATTCGGGTGATCGATTTTCGTCCCGAGGAAGTCTCGCAGCTCTTCATTGTTCGCGAGGCTCTCGAAGGCATGGCGGCGCGGCTGGCCGCAGAGTATTTGACCACAGCAGAACTCGACAGCCTGCAGCAGTTGCTTGAGGTGCACGGGCGACAGCAGGATATCTCGACAGGCCAAGCCTACCATCAGGGGGTAGGCGACGACGATTTCCATTTCGCAATCATAAAGGGGGCCCGCTGTGAGCAGCTTGAACGGCTTCTGCTTGACGGCGTGTATTACCAGCTTCGCCTCCACCGGCTTCGCGCGAGCACGCAGCCGGGGCGTGCGAAGGAAGCTTTTGGGGAACACCGGGAGACTTTAGCCGCGTTGGTGAGCCGTAATCCGGACGCGGCGGAAGGTTGCATGCGCCGCCACATCCGCAATGCAAGGCTGAACGTTCTGTCCTCAATTCATGGCGACCCGGCTCCGCACACCAGTGACTATGCCGGCAGCTCTCGCTCACCCATGTCGGTGGCCCGGTAGCGGCTCCTGGCCTGCTGCAGGCGGAAGTCGCGCCCAGCTGAATCTGATCTGAAAACAGTTTGCAAGATCGTAGGTCTCGCGGGCTAAATGGGCACATTTTACTGCTCTCTCCAGGAAAACTCGCCTTTTCTCGCTGCTGCAGAGCGGCATTTCAGGGTCCAGCTGCGCTTTTCGGAATGGTGGGCTGCACGGTCACCGAAACCCGATACGGTTGCCGCGCCAAAATGAAAACTGTTGACAATTTGCTGGCGGGCGTGAGACTACGAGCGCATTAATCACAAGGGGTAACGGAGCGGCACGCATCCTCGCGAGGCGTGGCTCCTAATAACCGGAAGCCAACGCGGGGCGCAGGGAAGGTCTGAATGATTACGCGACGTACTGCATTGATCGGTGGCGCAATGACGACGCTCGCAGGTGCGGCTTCCCGGCGCGCATTTGCGCAATCCCGGCCGATCAAAATCGGCATCCTTGAGGATATGTCGGGCGTCTTCTCCGACCTCGGTGGTAAGAGCACAGTGGTCGCGGCCAACATGGCCGTACAAGATTTCGGCGGCACGGTTCTCGGTCGGCCAATCGAGATTGTGAGTGGCGACCATCAAAACAAATCGGACCTCGGATTCTCACTCGCTCGCCAGTGGTATGACGTGGAGGGCGTGGGCCTGATTACCGGGCTCACGAACAGCGCTGTCGCTCTGGGCGTTCAGAAGCTCGCTTTAGACAGGGGCAAGATCAATATCGTCCAGAACGCCGCGACCGACGCGCTGATTGAGCAGGATTGTTCACCAAACGGCATCGTTTGGAACTGGATCGCACGCTCCATCGTCCGTCTCACAGTCGAGATGGCGCTGAAGACCAGCGGCCGCACCTGGTACTGGATCGTGTCAGATTATGCTGGCGGGCGCATTATGGAAGAGGCGGCGACTCCAATAATTGAGGGCGCCGGCGGCAAGGTGCTCGGCACCACGCGGCCTCCCCTGGGTCAGGTCGACTTCGCTTCATATCTCCTAACCGCGCAGGCCTCAAAGGCGCAGGTCCTTGGGGTCGTGACCTTCGGGCAGGATTTCGCGAATCTCATGAAGCAAACGGTCGAGTTCGGGATCACCCCCGGCATGCAGCCGGTGGCACCGTTTGTCTTCCATTCGGACCTCAAAATGGTTGGGCCCGCAGCGATTCAGGGCATGCCGGTAGCCGCACCTTTCTATTGGGACCTCAACCCCGAGACCCGTGCTTTCTCGGAACGATTCCGCAAGCTCACCGGGCGTCCGCCGGATGTTGGTCATGCGGGTACCTATAATGCATTGATGCACTACTTCAAAAGCCTGAAGGCAGCGAACACGGACGATACTGCCCAGGTTCTCGCCGCCATGCGGAAGCTTCCCATCAATGACATGTCCACCACCGATGGGACCATCCGGAAAGACGGAATGGTCGTGCGCCCGATCTACCGCTTCGTCGGTAAAACACCCGCCGAATCCAAAGAACCGTGGGATTTGCTCAAGCTGGTCGACACCGTGCCGAAGGATGAGGCTTTTCCCGAGCCCAAGGAACCGAAATGTTCGCTTCTTAAGAGCTGACGCGTCGGTCGTCGGCCGTGCTAAATAGATGGTCGGTGTGGGACTAAGGCTTTAGTGGTGCAGCGTTCTCTTCCAGCGGTTTTCATGCGTGGTGGCACGAGCAAAGCGCTGATGCTGCATGCACGGGATCTTCCGCACGAGCGTGAGGCGTGGGCCCCGCTGTTTACCGCTGCGATGGGCAGCCCTGATCCATTTGGCCGTCAATTGGACGGCATGGGTGGCGGCATCTCATCACTATCCAAGGTTTGCGTGATTGCGCCGTCGTCGCGGTCCGATGCGGATGTGGATTACACTTTCGCGCAGGTCATGATCAAAGAGCCCCGCGTCGACTATGGCGGCAACTGTGGAAACATGAGTTCCGCTGTGGGCCCGTTCGCTCTCGACGAGGGTCTTATCGCGGACCCGGGAACCGGCGATGCGTGCGTGCGGATCTTCAATACCAATACGGGGAAGCTCATCCACGCTACATTTCCTGTCCAGGATGGTCGCGCGCTCTACTATGGTGGTCTCGTCATTCCCGGCGTTAGTGGAAGCGGCGCCCCGATTCGGCTCGACTTCATCGATCCCGGCGGAGCGACAACGGGAAAACTGCTGCCAACGGGCGCCGTTCGTGACGTGCTTGATGTCGCTGGGTTGGGCGAGGTGGAAGTCTCGATGGTGGACGCTGCCAATGCGGCCGTCTTCGTGCGGGCTGCAGATCTCGGGCTCACCGGTCGGGAGACGCCCGATATGCTCGACGCTCTGACGGATGCGTTGGCTAAACTTGACGCCATCCGGCTGACTGCCTCGGTGGCCATGGGGATCGCGCCGGACAAGGACGCCGCCCGGCGCATCACGATCGTACCCTTCGTGTGCTTCGTGAGCCCTCCGCATCAAGGCGATGAAGCGAACCTCGTTATCAGGGCGATTTCGAACGGCCAACCGCACCGGGCACTCCCACTGACAGTCTCGTTGTGCGCCGCTGCCGCGGCGCAGATGGACGGATCGGTCGTTGCCGAATGCCTGCGGGGCAGGGCGGGACCGGGCCCGATCCGATTAGCCATGCCATCCGGTATCTTGACAGTCGACGCTGATGTGGGCCGGCACGGCGATAGCTGGGTCGTCCGCAGCGGTGCATTCTACCGAACCGCGCGCCGCCTGTTTGACGGCCGTGTGTGGCTGACTGCGCCGGTCGCGCCTCCCGGACATCGGCAAGCCGAACATTAGTGCCGCCGCGCGGCCGGACAGGCTCGATTACGCCACGCGTAATCAAAGAGGAGAGTGGATGCGCAGCTGTAGCGCGTCAGACGTTCGCGGCCGGACACGTCTGGTTCTGACAGTTAAGTGAAGTTTGCGACTGCATCGGAGGTTTTCATGACGGACTACAAGCTCTTCATCAACGGCAAGTGGCTGGAAGACAAAGGACAGGAGCGCTTCCCGGCGATCAACCCCTACACCCGGGAGGAATGGGCATCGCTGGTGCAGGCGAGTGAACAACAGGTCGCCGCCGCCATCGCCGCCGCTCGGGAGGCGTTCGAGACTCGCTGGTCGAAGACGTCGGGCGCCGAGCGCGCGCGACTTATGCATCGTCTTGCGGATTTGCTCGCAGCAGATGCCGAGCGCATGGGGCGTCTGGAGAGCACAGATAATGGCAAGGTCATCCGCGAGACGCAGAGCCAGATGCTCTTCGCGGCGCGGCAATACCGCTTCTTCGCGGGTTATGCGGACAAGCTCTGGGGCAAGACCATCCCGCTCGATCAGCGCGACACGTTGGACTACACGGTGCGTGAGCCTATTGGCGTGGCCGTCCTCATCACCGCTTGGAATTCACCCATGGGGCTGTTGTCCAACAAGCTCGCCCCGGCGCTCGCAGCAGGCAACTGCGTGGTCGTCAAGCCCTCCGAGCACGCGTCCGCAACGACGCTGGAATTCGCGAAGTTTGTAGAGGCTGCAGGCTTTCCACCAGGCGTGTTCAACGTCGTCACCGGGGATGCGCGCGTGGGCAAGGCTCTGCTCTCAAGCGGCCGCATCGATCGCGTGAGCTTCACCGGCAGCCCGGCGGTCGGACGCGAGATCGCGGCCGCAGCAGGACGGGCGCTGGTACCGTCCACCCTCGAGCTGGGTGGAAAATCGCCCAACATGATCTTCGAAGACGCGGATTTGAAGAAGGCGATCGTTGGTGCGCTCGCCGGAATCTTCGCCGCTACCGGACAGACCTGTATCGCGGGCTCGCGCCTCCTGGTGCAGCGACCCGTCTATAAGCAGGTAGTAGAAGCGCTGGTGGACCGCGCGAGCCGAATCAAGCTCGGCGATCCATGCGATCGGGCGACCGAGATGGGCACTGCAGCGAATGAGCCGCAGTTCGAACGCATTCTCAAAATGATCGAGGGAGCCAAGCAGGACGGCGCGACACTCGTGGCCGGCGGCGGCCGGGCCAGCGGCCCTGGCCTCGGTCACGGCTTCTTCGTCCAGCCGACGATATTCAAGGACGTTGCCAATGAGATGACCCTTGCCCAAGAGGAGGTCTTCGGCCCTGTCCTGTCGATTATCCCCTTCGATACCGAGGAGGAAGCGATCGAAATCGGCAATGCAACGCGCTACGGACTCGCCGCGGGTGTGTGGACCGAGAGCCTGCCGCGCGCCATGCGCGTGTCGCGTGCGATCCGCGCCGGAACGGTGTGGGTCAACACCTACCGGGCAGTTGCCGTGCAGGCCCCGTTCGGAGGCTTCAAGGAGAGCGGCTTCGGTCGCGAGCGCGGCGAGGTCGCCCTCGACGAGTTCACCAACATCCGTAACGTGATGATCGACTTTTCAAACGAGGAGCGCGACCCGTTCGCGATAAAACTATGATCGATCATTCCTACGACGTCGTCGTTGTCGGATGCGGCATCGCGGGCCTCTCTGCCGCCGTCTCCGCCGCAGAGGCGGGGCGGCGTGTCGCCATCCTGGAGCGGGCGACCATCGAGGAGCGGGGTGGCAACACCCGCTGGACTGAAGCCTTCATGCGCATGAAGAACGAGAATGAGGTCGCCGACGATTTCGAGGAGCACTTCATGCAAAATGCGGGGTGGCACATCGACCCCTCGCTCGTGGCCGAGGCAAGCCGTCCCTATGCGGAGTGGCCTCCCATCGTGAAGGCTCTATCGTTCACGGACCCGGAGGTCATCAGCACCCTCGCCCGCGAAGCGGGGCCTACCCTCGCCTGGTTGCGGAGCGCGGGGATCACCTTTTCCGACATGGCGAGCTATCTCATCACCTCCTCCACGACCCGTATCTGCCCTGTGGGGGGCGGCCTCGCCCTGGTTGAAGCGCTCGCCGCTTCCGCCGAAAAGCTGGGAGTGACTTTCCACTATGAGACGAGCGCTCGCAGCCTCGTCCGCGCGCAGGACGGTACAGTGGTTGGCATCGCCGCGGAGGCGAGCGACGGCCCGTGCCGCTTCTTGGGCAAGGTGGTTCTGGCGTGTGGAGGCTTTGAGGGCAACTCCGAGATGCAGGCGCGCTACTACGGCACCCAAGCCCGCTACATCCGACCGATAGCCCGCGGTGGGTACTACAATCGCGGTGAAGGCATCCAGATGGCACTACAAGCTGGCGCGGCGCCTTGCGGAGACTTCACGGAATATCACGCTGAGCCCATCGATCCACGCTCTGGCCAGTCCGAGCCCATCGTGTTCGTGTTCCCATACGGCATCCTCGTCGACTGCAACGGCCAACGCTTCATCGATGAAGGCGCTGACATGGTGGACGCGATCTATGAGAACATCGCCCGCCTCATCAGCCGGCTGCCAGGAGGAGTGGCTTACGTCATCTGCGACGCACGGCTCGACGATGTGCCCAACTGGCAGCGCACTGTCCGCAGCGATAAGAAGCCGTTCACCGCCGATACGCTGGAAGGGCTCGCGGCTCAGATTGGCATCCCGTCTGAGAAACTGGCGGCCACCGTCTCAGCGTTCAACGCGGCGACACGGCAGGGTGAGTTTCGGCCGCTCGAGCGCGATGGCCTCGGCACCGAGGGCATCTCACCGCCCAAATCCAATTGGGCGCTACCCATCGCCAAGGGGCCCTATCGCGCCTGGCCGATCAGCTCCGCCAATTGTTTCACCTTCGGCGGATTGCGTTGTAACGCCAATGCACAGGTCGTCGACCATGATGGCAGGGTGATTGCCAATCTCTACGCGGCGGGCGAGACGATGGGCATTTATTACGGCCGTTACACGGGGGCCACATCGGTGCTGCGGGGCGCTGTCTTCGGCCGAATCGCCGGACGCCACGCGGCCGGAGCGAACTGAGTGATGTGCTCCATGTAGTCCGGCGGGATGCAGCTCAATGAAATGGTCCCGGTGCTCCGGCGCAAGAATGCCGGCCCGTCGGTCCTGACATTTGGCTCGTCGTCCGTGAAGAATGTTGATTTCAGGCAGGAACGAGCAGAGGGCAGGCGCTCAAGAGTGCGAGGATTTTGCGCAGTAAAAACCT
>JGI24705J35276_12238640_pt1 | contig 31523 bp, 30 predicted proteins | sample TergutNt197P4_FD_35276 | JGI IMG/M metagenome (IMG submission 35276) | reverse complement strand
ATGTTGCCGCAAAGCGGCAATACATCATTAGCGTAGCGACATCATGCGCCGAAGGCGTACATCATAGTCTGGAACTTATCATGTCGTTGTATTGTTTTTTAATACAGAGAAAAGGCAATGATAATATTATTTTAACCTTCCATAAAAATGCTTTCTATATTATAATTACTATAATTACATACTAAGACAATTGTTATTTTAAAAAGGAATTAAGGGAAATAAACATGAAAATAAAAAAAACAATAGCAGTATTTATGGCCGTTTTGCTTCTAACTTCACTTATCAATACGCAGGCTTTTGCGTACGGCAGCGTTCATTATGGCGATCTCGATGATTCTAAATCTAAATTCAGAATACTTTACGGACTGATTTTGATAGCCGGCGGCGGAATTCTTGCTTATGACGGCTTCAGGACAATCAAAGTTGAGACATCAAAACCTTCGGTTCGTTTGAACTTTAATTCGTTTTGGTATAGCGTAGGAACAAGCCCTATTCTTTATTTTACAAATTCTGCGGGAACAATTGAAAATACCGGTAATGTTGATTTAACAAATGTAAATGTTTGGGTCAGATATAATACTCGGCTTGCTAATTATACGCCAAGCAATCCTTATCCTGAGCTCGGTACTGAACTAGAGTATGGCGGCATTGCCGGGCCTCTTGGCAGCCTTGCCATAAACGAATCACAAAATTGGACTCATGGCGCATACTGGGAAGCTAGTTTGGGATTTATGCCGCAAGGCGACCCGTCAAGCAGCCCGACATCTCCGGATTATGTTGATTATGATGTAACCGTAACTAAACCAACATCTGCCGCTCTTGTTGACATTGTGGATATAACATACGACTACACAAAAGAATATAAAAGCGAAATGAACAATGTTTATGAAGGCTTATTGGGCGTTCTTTTGATTGGCGGCGGCGCGTATCTGCTTATTGATTATGTGGTCAGCCTGAAAAAATTTGATTATTACATGAAGAAAAATAACATGGATTTTTATGTTACCAATAACGGAGATGAGTTTAAGCTGATGTTAAATAAAAGGATATAAAAAAGAGTGAAGAGTGGAGAGTGAAAAGTGAAGAGAATGAGTTTTTGCGAAGCGAAAACAGATAATAGGTTTCGGCTCCGCCGAAATAAAATATATTCGCTCTCCGCTCTTCAATCTTCACTCTGTAGTTAAAAAGGAAATAAGCATGAAAATAAAAAAAGTAATAGCTGTATTTATGACGGCTTTGCTTTTAAGTTCGTTTATCAACGCGCAAGCCTTTGCATACAGCAGCGTTAATTACGATGAATTTAATGAACATAAATCTAAATACAGATTACTTTACGGAGCGATCTTGATAGTCGGCGGTGGAATTCTCGCTGTTGACGGTTTCAGAACTGTAAGAACGGATATTTCAAAACCGGCAGTCAGGCTTAATTTTTCGTCATTCTGGTATCAGGACGTCACTAATTATGTTGCGGAGGCTAACGGCACGATTACAAATACCGGAAATGTCGATTTAAGAGATGTTAAAGTACTGATCAGATATAAAACTAAAGATGAAGGCTTTAGGCCGGACGAATACGGCATTCCGATAACATTTGACAGCGGCGCAGACTACATTAATAATTTTGCCGTAAACGAATCGAAAACCTGGGACAGCCGCATTTCTTATCCGCTGCACGACGCCGGCGGAAATATTCAAAATGAGCCTATGGGGCCGTCATCAAACATTGAACTGACTTATGTTGACAATAACGCGACATATCCGTCGTTAACTCCTACAACTCTTGTCGATATTGTAAACATAGAGTATGACTATACAAAAAAATACAAAAATGAGACGAATAATCCGTATGAAGGTTTACTCGGACTTCTTTTAATTGCCGGCGGAGCGTATCTGATTATTGATTATGTGGTAAGCCTGAAAAAGTTTGACTATTACATGAAGAAAAATAATATGGATATTTATCTTGCAAACAGCGGAGAAGAGTTTAAATTGATGCTGAATAAAAAAATATAAAGTGACAGAGAAAAGAGAATAGATAACAGATACGGCAACGGCAAAGTACAAAAAACTATTCTCTATTGTCTTTTCTCTATTCTCTGCCGTTTTAAAATTTGATATAATCCATAAATATGAAATATTTTATTAAAGCTGCTATTGCTTTGCGAACTTGTAAACTTTCCTGAAAGTTTATCTTTTCTTTTGCCGTTAAATCGTATAAAATCAAATAACAGGATAATACAATGAATGAACAAAAATCATTAGGCACATTAAGACATTCCGCGTCACATATAATGGCTGCAGCGGTGCTGGAGCTGTTTCCCGGCACAAAAGTTGCAATAGGGCCTTCAATTGAAGACGGTTTTTATTATGATTTTGACAGAAGCGAGCCTTTTACTCCGGAAGATTTGGCAAAAATTGAAGAAAAAATGAAAGAGCTTATAAAAGCGAATGAGCCTTTTACGTGTTCGACAATGCCTAAAGACGAAGCGATAAAGGAGTTTAAAGCAAAAGGCGAAAAATATAAAGCCGAAATCATTTCTGAAATTGAAGACGACAAAGTGAGCATATATAAATCAGGCGCGTTTACGGATTTGTGCAAAGGTCCTCATGTCGCGTCAACAGGCGAAGTGCAAAACTTTAAGCTTCTTTCGGTTGCCGGCGCATATTGGAGAGGAGATTCTTCAAGAGAGATGCTCCAGAGAATTTACGGTACGGCTTTTTTTACAAAAGAAGATTTGGAAGATTATTTAAAAAGGCTTGAGGAAGCGCAGAAAAGAGACCACAGAAAACTCGGAAAAGATTTGGATCTTTTCAGCGTGAGCGACGCTGTCGGCGGCGGACTTGTTTTGTGGCATCCGAAAGGCGCTCTTTTAAGAGATATAATTGAGTCAAACTGGAAAAAGTTTCATTTGGAAAATGATTACGCGTTGCTGATGACGCCGCATATTTCCAGCGAAGAGCTCTTCAACATAAGCGGTCATTTGCAGACATATTCGGAAAATATGTATGCTCCGATGGAAATAGAAGGAAACCCTTTTCGCATAAAACCGATGAACTGCCCCATGCATTTGATGATATATAAAACAAAACTTCATTCGTACAGAGAGCTTCCGATAAAATACGCGGAACTCGGGACGGTTTACAGATTTGAAAAATCAGGCGTTTTGCACGGACTTTTAAGAGTCAGGGGCTTTACTCAGGATGACGGCCATGTCATAGTTCAGCCTGAGCTTTTGGAGCGGGAAGTTATAACAGTGTTTCAAATGGCGATAAACAGCCTGAAGATGTTCGGGTTTGAAGATTATAAAATTTATCTTGCCACTCGGCCAGAGAAAAAATATGTCGGCAAAGTTGAAGACTGGGACAAAGCTCAGGCTTCCCTTGAAGCCGCTTTGAAAAAAACTGGATATGAATATGAAGTTGACGAAGGTGGCGGAGCGTTTTACGGCCCTAAAATAGATATAAAAATAAAAGACGCTATCGGCAGACTGTGGCAGTGTTCCACGATTCAGTTTGATTTTAATCTGCCTGAAAGGTTTGATATTTATTACATAGACAAAGAAGGCAAAAAAACAAGACCTTACATGATTCACAGGGCGCTTATGGGCTCGCTTGAAAGATTTATCGGCGTTCTTCTTGAGCATTATGCCGGCGCGCTTCCTTTGTGGCTGTCTCCTGTTCAGGTTGCGATAGCTAATATTAATGAAAACCAGCATGAATACTGCAAAGAGCTGCTTAATACGTTAAAGAAAAACGGCATAAGGGCAATTTTTGACGACAGAAACGAAAAAATCGGACATAAAATAAGAGAAAACGCCATGCAGAAAATTCCTTATATACTGGTGGCAGGCGATAAAGAAAAAGAAATTTCTTCCGTTGCCGTAAGAGCAAGAGGAAATAAAGATTTGGGCGTGATGAAAATCGAAGATTTTATAAAACAGGCGCAGAGCAAAAATGTTCCGGGTGTGAACGAGCTTTAAAAGGCGATGCAGGGATGCGGGGAGGCAGAGAGGCGGAGTAAAGACAACGGCATTTAGTTAGGAATGTTACGCAAGGATAAAAAATGAAAAAAGTAAAATTGCAAAACATTGAAGCAGAGTATAAAAGCCGGATTAAAGAGAAGTATAATGAAAAAATTTTAAGCGCTGACGAATTAATAGACGTTTCAATCGAACTGTTTGATAATACTAAAGTAGAAGAAGTTGACAGCGAATATGTAGATACGGATATGCTTTTATTTCAGTACGGAACATACGATTGGGGAAGCGGTGAAAATTTTGAATTTAATATAACAAGACAGTTTATCTTTGCGGATGCAGACGAGCCGTTTCAGCTTTCGCTCACATTATTTTTTGACGCCGTAGAAATTGAAAGCTATGATTGCTGGAGTATGAATTTTGAAACTATAGAAGATTTTGTTAATGATATAAAAAGCTCGCAAGGATATAAGCTTGCTAAAGAATTAAAGTGCAAATCATTTGAAATACGCTTTGAGCAAGTGTAAGCGTACTGATGGATGTCTTTAATAAATTACGATAAAAGGTGATGCATAGTAACGGCTTTGTCTTTGTTTTTACCCTGCCTCTCTGCATCCCCGCATCCCTGCATCGCCGTTGTTGTGACATTTGACAAATTTATAGAAGTTATTGTATAATTCTCAATACTAAATAGTAAAGTAGCCGTCCCGGCTCACCTTTACCCAAGGGGAAAAGGTTAAGAAATAGAATAAATAGGATACACCTATTATAATATTACGGGGCGGAATTTAATTCCGCTCCGAATTTTTTTATTTAATTCGGATAAAATGTCCGAGAGGGGGATGTCGTCGAAAACAAAAGATTTCGTATAAACCAGTTTATCAGAGTTCCTGAAGTAAGGCTTATAGACTCAGACGGTAATCAGGTAGGAATTGTAAAAATCAATGATGCTTTGTCAATGGCGCAAGCTAAAGATTTGGATTTGGTGGAAATATCGCCTGCGGCTAAACCGCCTGTCTGCAAAATAATCAATTTTTCCAAATTCAAATATGAAACGGAAAAAAAAGAAAAAGAAGCAAGAAAGAAGCAGAAGACTTCGCAGCTTAAAGAAGTCAGAATAAGACCCAGAATAGGCGAACATGATTTGGAAGTCAAAATTAAACATGCGAGAACATTTATTGAAAACGGCGATAAAGTTCAGCTTACAGCTATGTTTTCCGGAAGGGAAATGCAGCATAAAGAATTGGGCTTAAAGATAATTGACAAAATAAAAGGCGCTCTTGCCGATATAGCGGAGCCGGAAGGCAGAACTTCTTCAATGGGAACGAGAGTTTTTCTTACTCTTACTCCTAAGAAAAAAGCAGTTTCAAAATAGATAAAGGCGATGAATAGATGCGTAGATGCATTGACGCATGGCAACGGCAAAGACACAACGGCAAAAAGTCGTTACTACGCATCCGCGCATCTATGCGTCTACTCATCATAAACTATAATATTTATGTAACATTTAAATAAGATCGGAGGATCGCAATGCCAAAAATGAAAACGCACAGCGGTGCGAAAAAACGCTTCAAAGTTACCGGAAGCGGTAAAGTAAAATACAGAAAACCGGGACAGAGACATTTGATGACCGGAGATTCGGGAAATCAGAACAGAAAATCCAGAAAACCTTCAATTGTTGACGTTACGGACATGAAGGTAATGAAGAAATATTTGCCGTATGAATTTTAAAAGACAATTACTAATTACGAATTACGAATCAACGGCGAAGACAAAACGGCAAATTGAGAAGCAAAACGAATAATTAAAAAAGAGGAAATGTAAAATGCGTACAAAAAGTGCAGTATATACAAGACAAAGAAAGAAAAAATATTTAAGGCTTGCGAAAGGCTCTTACGCGACGAAGAAAAACCGCTGGAGAATGGTGATGCAGCAGGTTGAGAGATCTCTCAACTATGCGTACGTAGGAAGAAAAGACAATAAAGCCAATTTCAGAACGCTTTGGATTATACGTTTGAACGCCGCCGTAAGAGAAGAAGGAATGTCTTACAACAGATTTATCTCAGGTCTTAAAAGAGCGAACGTTGCAATCGACAGAAAAATGCTTGCCGATATAGCGGTAAATGATAATGCTTCTTTTAAGCAGCTTGTGGAAATAGCAAAATCTGCGTAAGCAGAAGATTATAAATGAACTACTCACCGGTAAAGACAGTTTTTTTGTTTTTCTTGGGACTTATAGCAGTCGGCGCGGTTCTTTTATCTTTACCTGCGTCGAGAAACTCCGGTTTTGATTTTTCGTTTATAAACGCTTTGTTTACGTCTACGTCAGCCGTATGCGTTACCGGTTTGGCGGTCGTTCCTACCGGAGAGTTTTATTCTTTTTTTGGGCAAATAATAATTCTTCTTTTAATTCAGCTGGGCGGTTTGGGATATATGTTTGTTTCAACCGTTGCCGCTTTGCTGATAGGAAGAATGGCTCTGAAAGACAGGCGCATACTTCAGGAAATTTTCGATATTTCATCTTTCAGCGGTTTAAAAAAGCTTGTTTTAAAAGCTTTGCTCTTTGTGCTTGCCATTGAGATAGCAGGCGCGGTTGTTCTTACGGGATTTTTTCTGAAAGAATACTCTTTTTTAGAGTCTGTTTATCTTGGAATATTTCACGCTGTCGCGGCTTTTTGCAACGCGGGTTTTACTCCTTTCTCGAACAGCCTTGAAAGTTATTCTTCAAGCCCGGTATTGCTGTATACCATAACCGTGATGAGTATGCTCGGCGGGCTTGGTTTTTTTGTCATAGTAGACATGTACGATCGTTTTAAGAATAAAACGCAGTTGTCGCTGCATTCTAAAGTAGTTTTATCAATGATGGCCGGCATAATAGTCGCGGGATTTTTGTTTTTCTTCTTTTCGCAGGAATTCGGGTTTAGGAACGGACGGGGAGTCGGTTATGCCGTTAATAATTCGTTATTTCAGGCGATAAGCGCTAGAATGGCCGGCTTTAACTCTGTACCGACAGCTCTTTTTAATGAATTTACGGAAATTATATTTATATTTTTTATGATGATAGGAGCCGCTCCGGGCAGTACCGCCGGAGGATTAAAAGTAACTACTGTTGCTTTGGTTTTTGTTTTTGTGATAAGTACGCTCCGGGCTGAAGATGATGTCGTTTTATTTAAAAGAAGAATTCCGGATGATCTTATAAAAAAGGCACTCGTAATTTTTGTAGTAACGATAATCGCCATATCCGTATTATCGGCTGTTCTTGTTCTTTTGGAGCCGCATAAGAACTCTGTAAATGTTATTTTTGAAGCTGTGTCCGCGTTCTGCACCGTCGGTTTGTCAATGGGTGTAACCCCGGGACTTTCAGCTGCCGGAAAACTTTTTGTAATTATGGCGATGATAGCTGGCAGAGTCGGTATTCTTGCTTTAATAATAGCGATGATTACTTCCGTTACCGAACATAAAAATATAAAATATCCAGAATCCAGAATACTTGTCGGTTAGTTCTAAGGGAGGCGTAAAATGCAAAAAAGACAATTTGCGGTTATAGGCCTTGGCACTTTCGGGTCGAATGTGGCAAAAGAGCTGGCTAAAAGAAACATACAGGTTTTGGCAATAGATAACGATACGGAAATTGTCAACAGGATAAGCTCTTTTGTGACTCAGGCTCTCGTAGCGGACGCTACCGATGAAAAAGCAATGAAAGATGCAGGCATTGCCGACTGCGATACGGTTATAGTTTCAATCGGAGAAAATATAGAAACAAGCATTTTGGCGACGTTGATAGTAAAAGAGCTGGGCGTTAAAAATGTTATTGTTAAGTGCGTAAGTTTATGGCATTCTAAAATAGCGGTTAAAATAGGCGCTGATAAAGTCGTGTATCCGGAATTTGAAATGGCGAAAAAGCTTGCTGAAAATTTAGTTTCGCCGAATATACTTGAGCAGATTAATTTGTCGAAAGATTACAATCTGATTGAACTTGTGGCGCCAAAAGTATTTTGGGGCAAAACGATAAAAAGTTCCGGAATAAGAAATAATTACGAAGTAAACATAATAGCTGTGCGAAGACATGTTCCTGTTATTGACGACAACGGGCATACCGACATTAAAGAAGAAGTAAATATGGTTCCCGGGCCTGATGATGAAATAATGCAAAATGACGTTTTGGTTATTGTGGGTTCGGAGAAAGCTCTTTCAAAAATAAAAGAGGTTTAAAATGAGCGGCGATAAAAAGAATATAAATGAGAATAATGAAACCGAACTTATGGAGCTTGGCAAGTTTTATTTTTTAAACAATAAATATGACGAAGCCATTGCGGAGTTTAAGAAAGTTATAGTAATGAATCCGAATAATGCAGAAGCTTACTATAACATAGGTTTGATAAAAGAAACAAACAATGATTTTGACGGCGCTAAAAAGATGTATATAAAAGCTTTAAATATAGATGAAAGTTATAAATCCGCAAGAGAAAGATTAAATAAACTTATAGGACTTGAAGATGAATGATATTAACGGAATAATTGAAGAAGCCGTTGCAAAAATCAATAATGCCGACAGCGCCGCATTAGAATCTGTTAAAAATGAGTATATGGGGAAAAACGGAGTTTTGACCCTGATTTTGAAGTCGCTTTCGCAGTATTCTATTGAAGAAAAAAAAGTAATCGGAGCTGACGCGAACAGGGCAAAAGCCGTTATTGAGGCCGAAATAGAGAAAAGAAAAGATTTTCTCAAAAAAGCTCTTATTGACGAGAAAATGGCGAATGAAAAAATCGATTATTCGCCGGCTTTTTACTTTCCTTTTTCAAAAGGAAGTTTTCACCCGGTAATGCAGACTATTGAAGAAATAATGTCTATATTTAAATCACTGGGATTTAGCGTTGCGGAAGGTCCGGAGATAGAAACAGACTGGTATAATTTTGAAGCTTTAAATATTCCGGCAAATCACCCGGCGAGGGATACGCAGGATACTTTTTATCTTGAAGGCATGAAAAATGTAATGAGGACTCATACTTCCCCGGGGCAAATTCATGTTATGGAAAAACAAAAGCCTCCGGTAAAAGTAATTGTACCCGGAAGAGTATACAGAAACGAAGCGTCGGACGCTTCCCATTCGTCAATATTTCATCAGATTGAAGGATTATCGGTCGCCGACAATATAACATTTTCGGATTTGAAGAGCACGCTTACTTCGTTTATACATAAGCTTTACGGAGAAGATATTGATTTAAGATTCAGACCTTCACATTTTCAATTCACCGAACCGTCGGCAGAAGTGGATGTCCAGTGCATTTTGTGTAAAGGAAAAGGGTGCAGGGTATGTAAAAATTCAGGATGGCTTGAAATGCTCGGGTGCGGCATGGTTCATCCAAATGTATTTAAGGCCGTTAATTATGATACGGAAAAATATACCGGTTTTGCGTTTGGGATGGGCGTTGAGAGACTTGCCATGCTTAAGTACGGTATTGACGATATACGTCTTTTTTATGAAAATGATTTGAGATTTTTGAAACAGTTTTAAAACGGCAATTACGAATTACGAATGACGAATTACGAATCAAAAGCAAAAAATAATTAGGGAAATAAAATGAAAATATCATATAACTGGCTGAAAAAAATTATAGATTTTGATTTGACTCCTCAGGAGCTTGCAAAAACTCTTACCTTTATAGGCGTTGAAACTACCGTTGTTTCTTCAGGCGGAAACTGGAGCAATGTTGTTACTGCTAAGGTTTTGAAAAAAGAAAAACATCCTGATGCCGATAAGCTGTCTTTGTGTAAACTTACCGACGGCACGCAGGAGTATTCTGTGGTTTGCGGAGCGCCTAATGTTGATGCCGGTCAGATTGTGCCTTTAGCAAAAATCGGCGCAATTTTGCCGGGAGACTTTAAGATAAAGGCTTCAAAAATCAGAGGCGTTGATTCTCAAGGCATGATTTGTTCCGAAAAAGAGCTGGGACTTTCGGAGGAATCCGAAGGAATATTGATTCTTTCTGAAAATACTCGGATAGGCTTGCCTTTAGAAAAAGCTTTAGTGGAAACAGACTCAATTCTGGAAATTGAAGTGACGACAAATAGGGGTGACTGTCTCAGCCATTTAGGCGTTGCAAGAGAAATAGGAGCAAAGCTTAGAAAGACTCTGGTGCTTCCTTTAATTAAAACAGCTAATGTTGCGGCTTTAAGAAGTGTAAAGGTTGAATCTGACCTCTGCAGCCGTTACATAGGCTGTGTTATTTCCGGCGTTAAGGTTGGACCTTCTCCTAAGTGGCTTTCCGATTTGCTTGAAATATGCGGGATAAGATCAATCAATAATATAGTTGACATAACAAATTACGTTCTTTTAGAACTCGGACAGCCTTTGCATGCTTTTGACATATCTAAGCTTGCGTCAAATAATGTGATAATAAGAAATGCCAAAGACGGTGAAAAAATTACCGCATTAGACGGTAAAGAGTATAAACTGGATTCCGAGATGCTTGTGATTGCCGATAAAGAAAAACCTGTTGCTATTGCCGGAGTTATGGGCGGAGAATTTTCAGGTATAGACGAAAAAACGGAAACCATGTTTTTGGAAAGCGCTGTTTTCAGCCCGGCGTCAGTAAGAAAAACTTCGAAAAAACTTAATCTTTCCAGCGATTCGTCTTACAGATTTGAAAGAGGCGTTTCATGGGATATTGCGGAGTTTGCCTCATGGAGAGCGGCAAATCTTATATGCGAAATTGCCGGCGGACGCATTAAATCCAGAGAAGATATACGTACCATAGAATATGAAAAAACAAATATAACTCTCAGAGTTGAAAGAGTGGCAAAAGTTTTGGGGTATCGTATTGAAGAAGACGTTATTGCGGAAATATTAAGATTTTTAGGAATAGACCTTCAGCCCAGAGGCGGAGTTATTCTGTGCACTATTCCGTCGTGGCGCAATGACATAAAAGAAGAAGTCGATCTTATAGAAGAAGTCGCAAGAATTCACGGGTACGAAAATATTCCGAAACCTGCAAACCAAATTGACAATGTTTCTTATAAAAACGATTCTTTTATCCCCGAGCTTGTGACTGATTTCAGGGAAAAACTTCGCGGTCTTGGTTTCAGCGAGGCTATGAATTACAGTTTTTCCGAGATAAAAGATATTGAGTTTTTCGGATTAAAATATTTTCATAAAATAGCCAATCCGATTTCAAAAGAGAATGAGGTTTTGAGATCTTCTCTTCTGCCGGGTCTCTATAAAAATCTTGTTCTTAACGCCGGACACGGCGCAGAAACGGTAACGCTGTTCGAATACGGGAAAATTTATGTCGAACATTCCGAAAGAAGAACATTCGCTGTTTTAATGTACGGCAATGTTTGGCAGGAATGGTGGAGATGGGCGGAAGAAAAGATAAAACCGGAATTTGATTTTTATTTCGGCGGAGGCGTTGTAAAAAATATGCTTCCGTCCGATGATTTTATGATTTTTGAAAATTTAAATCCCAAGCCTTATTTTCATCCCGGAAAAACAGCGGCAATTGTTTACAGAGGAAAACCGGTAGGACAGTTCGGTATTTTAAAGCCGTCTTTACAGGAAGATTTGAAAAAGGAAGTATTTTACTGTGAAATTGATATTGAAGCCTTGGACGCTTCTTATGCGGATAAAAAATCCGTTTATAAGCCCGTTTCTAAATTTCCTTCGGTAAAAAGAGATATTTCGGTTACGGCGGATAAAAATCTTCCGTTTGCAAAAATTGAAAAAATAATAAAATTAATTATGAAGTCAGGAAATATTCTGAAAGAGTATTCTCTTTTTTCGGTTTATGACGACGCTTCAAAAATAGGCGACGGGAAAATAAGTTATTCGTTCAGGCTTACTTACAGAAACAATGAAAAGACTTTAAATGACGAAGAAGTCAATAAAGATATGAATGATCTTTTGTCTAAAATGGATTCCGAACTCAACGTTAAATTAAGAACGTAAACAAAGAGTGAAGAGTTGAGAGTGAAGAGTGAAGATAAAGTGTTTTCGCTGCGCGAAAACCTATTAATTAGATTTCGGCTTCTCCGAAATTCATTATCTCCACTCTCCACTCTCAACTCTTCACTCTTTCTTTTTAAATGGTATAATTAAATTATGAAAAAAGTATTTTTAATCATTTTATCTTTAGTTTTATGTTTTAACCCTGTTTTTTCCAGTGATTTGAAAGCTGCTGCGGAAGCTCCGGATTTAGAGAAAATTCTGGAAGAGTTTGACGCTTATGCCCAAAAAACGCAAAAACAGTGGAATATCCCGGGAATGACGGTGTGCATAGTCGTTGGCGATGAGGTGGTTTATAAAAAATCTTTCGGCGTGAGAAAGATAAAAACCAATGATAAAGTAAATAATCAGACAATATTTCAGATAGCTTCATGCACAAAAGCGTTTACGGCTGTTTTGGTTGCCATGCTTGTTGACAGAGGGTATCTGAACTGGGACGATAAAGTCATCAAATATATTCCTGATTTCAGGCTTGACCATAAAAAGATAAGCGATGAAATGACTATAGAAGATTTGCTCGCCCAGCACAGCGGACTGCCTTCTTATTCGCAGCATTTGATGATGCTTTTCGGGTATGAGCCGAGCTATATCTTAAGTTCCATGCGCTATATTAAGCAAACCGGAGAGTTCAGAAAAAGCTACAGCTATCAAAATAATCTTTATCTCCTGATGGGTGAAATTATAAAAAAAGTCACCGGAAAACCATGGGATTATAATATAAGAGAACATATCTTTAAACCTTTGGCAATGCATTCTTCAAGCACGGATTATAAAAGTTATCTCAAAGCTAAAAACCGCGCTGTCGGTCATTTTTATTCAGGCGGGGTTTTAAAAGCAATTCCCGATGATTTGCCGTATAACAACTGGCCTTATGTTTTTGCGCCAGCCGGCGGAATAAATTCAAATATAGACGATATGTCCAGATGGCTTTTATTTCTCATTAATGATGCGACTTCGTTCGGATGGCAGCTCATAAGCGCCGATAATTATAATAGGTTATTTAAAAGCCGTGTTTTTATCAATACTACTACGGGCAATAAGAGAAATTTTTACTGCCTCGGCTGGAAGAGCATGGAGTATTCTCCTGAAAATATTTTATGGCACGCCGGAACCACCGACGGTTCGGGCGCATACGTGTCTTTTATGAAAGATAACAAAATAGGAATGGTCATGCTTATGAATCTGCCCAACGGCAGAATGGCGGAGGCTTTGGCAAAAAAGTTTTATGACGCGTATCTTCAAAACCCTGAAATTAACTGGAGCGTCCTGAAGCTTGAAGAGGCAAATAAAGCCAACAAAAAACGCACGTCGAAAACCCAGCCTGAAATTATCGTTCCACCGCTGGATTTAAAAAAATATGTCGGAATATACAATAATATTTTATACGGCGACGCCGAAGTGAAGCTTGAGGACGGAGTTCTCAAATTCAGCGCAGGCCCTAAAAAAGTGTGGATTACGCTTAAACATTTTAACGCGCATACTTTTGACGGCACGGGCGTTCCCGCATGGAGATTTAAGAGGCCGATGTTTATATTTAAAGTATATGAAAAAGAAAATGTCAGAGGGCTTATCGTTGAGGATATGACTGACGGCACCGACCCGATGTTTAGAAAAATAAAATGATAATAAAAAAAGATCCGGACATAATCAAAAACTATTTTGAGGATAACTCCGGTGTTACGGGCGCTTGCGCGGATTTCGTTGCGGTTGCGGAAAAAGAAGACGATATTGCGGTATTTTTATCCGGGATGTCGGAAAAAAAAATTCCCGTAACCGTTGTCGGTGCTTTGACGGGAAATACCGCGTCCGGTCTTGCTTTCGGCGGAGCGGTTTTGTCGCTTGAAAAATTAAATAAAATCGGCGGTATTAAAAAAATTGACGATAAAACGGCTGAAATTACTGTTCAGTCCGGAGCGAGAATTCAAGACATTAAAGATAGAGCTTACTCCGAAGGATGGATGTATCCGCCTGATCCGACTGAAAAAAACGCGACAATAGGCGGAAATATAGCGACAAACGCGTCCGGAGGAAGAGGTTTTAAATTCGGAGTCACAAGGGATTATGTTAAAGCGATAAAAATTATTTTTACCGACGGCTCGCAATGCCGTATAAAAAGAGGCGAATATTTTGCAGACGATAAAGGAGCGATTGTTTTTGACACGGACAAGGGAAAAAAACATATAAAGCTTCCAAAGTACAGCCTTCCTAAAATAAAAAATGCTGCCGGCTATTACAACTATCCTAATGCCGATTTAATAGATGTTTTCATAGGTTCCGACGGAACTTTGGGCGTCATAGTTGAAGCTACTTTAAAACTCATTCCTCATTTTAAAGAAGTTTTCGGCGGGATAATATTTTTTGACGACCGCGCCAAAGCTTACGGATTTGTGAAAAAAATAAAAGAAGCAGCTTCAACAAAGCTGAAAGATTCCGTAAGTCCGATGTCTCTTGAATATTTTGATAAAAACGCTTTGCTGTTAATCAGGCCGGACTATCCTGTTATTCCTGAAAAAATTGAAGCCGGGATTATGTTTGAGCAGGATATTTACGAAAATAATTTTGATATTTTGATGGGAAAATGGGCTGATTTGATTGAGCAAAGCGGAATTAATCAGGAAAATGTCTGGTTTGCGTCTAATTTGAAAGAGCTTGAAGCTTTCAGATTGTTCAGGCACAGAATTCCCGAAAGAGTGAATGAGCGCGTTAAAAAAAATAAAATTCCAAAAGTCGGCACTGATTTTGCCGTTCCGGAAGGCAAACTCGCCGAAATAGTTGATTTTTGCGATAAAGAATTTGAGAAAGCAGGACTTTTTAATCTTACATTCGGACATATAGGGGAGAATCATCTGCATGCCAATATTATAGCTTCAAATAAAGAAGAGTATGATAAAACAAGAGAAATGTACGCGAGAATAGCCCAAAAAGCCGTGGAGCTTGGCGGAACGGTATCTGCCGAGCACGGCATAGGAAAGCTTAAACATATCTTTATGGAAAAAATGGTCGGAAAAGAAGGCTTTAAAGAGATGGCAAAATTTAAAAAAAGCCTTGATAAAGCCGGAATTTTAGGGCAGGACAATATATTTCCTAAAAATTATTTATAAACACAAAATCCTTTTTAAAAAAATCATTTATTTTTTAATCATTTTTTAATTTTTTTATAAGTTGACAATTTTATCAGCAATTTATAAAATGTTGTATGGGAAATATAGAAATTTTATCTTTAAAAATAAAAAAAGCGTCTGAACAGCTGAAAAAGCTTAATAATGAAAATTTAAGGCTTAAAGCTGAAGTTGATTTTTTAAGAAAAGAGAATGAAAACAACAGGAAAAAAATCGGAGAATACGCTATACTCAAAGAAAACGCGGCAGATGCGGCTACTAAAATTGAAAGAATTCTTAAAAAAATAGACACGGCTAAGGTGTCATAATTATGGCAACAACAAGAACAAGAATAATGGGAAGAGACATAGATATTAATATAGACGAATTGGACGAATTAAGTTTCGCAAGCGTAGTAAGTTATGTGAATGATCAATGGCAGGAAGTGCAAAAGGATAATTCAAACGTGCCTGACACTCAGAAAATTGCGGCAATGACGGCTGTGAAAATCGCGGCCGAATTTCTTAAAATTAAAGGTTTGCAAGAAAGTATTTCAGATAATTATGAAAGAAAGATTAAAGACTTAATTAAAATGCTTGATGAAGCAGAGCATTCAAACTGAAATATTTTAATGTTTTCCCTGCGGTGTTGGTGGTTGTTTTTAGCGTATTGAATCCTACAGGTCCATTTTAGAGAACAGCAGTCGAGCGTTTGCTCGTGGGCTTATGCCACTGTATCTCACTTATTAAAAAGGGCTTTCAATCGCTTCAAGCACACGGCACAGCGGGGATTTTTTATTAACGGCAGAGTTAAGAGTGAAAAGTGAAGAGTGGAGATACGGCAAAGACACTAAATATTTGCGCGAAGCGCTCATTATCTTCACTCTTCACTCTCAACTTTTCACTCTATTAACGGTGTTTATATGTCCCAAACGGATTTCTTAACAAACGCGGCGGCAGGTAAAAACAAGCCTCTAGCCGCAAGAATGGCTCCCAAAAGTTTTGACGACTTTATGGGGCAGGATAATATAGTCGGAGACGGCAAGCTTTTGCGCCGTTCAATTGAAGCCGACAATCTGGGTTCGGTAATTTTTTTCGGACCTCCGGGCACTGGCAAAAGCGCTTTGGCAAGGATTATAGCTTCAAAGACAAAAGCTTATTTTGAAGAAGCAAACGCGGTAACAATCGGAATCGCCGATATAAGAAAGATTATCGATCAGGCAAAAGCCAGACTGGAAATGACCGGCAAGAAAACGATTTTAATGCTGGACGAAATCCACCATTTTAACCGTTCGCAGCAGGACGCGCTGCTGCCGGATGTTGAAAGAGGCTCTATAACGCTTATCGGAATTACAACGGAAAATCCGTTTTTTTATATCAACGCGGCGATTCTTTCCAGAAGCATAGTTTTTGAATTTCAGCAGCTTTCAAAAGAAGCTCTTTCAAAAATTATGGAGTCGGCTTTAAATGACAAAGTAAACGGGCTTGGCAATTACAAAGTTGAAATGTCGGAAGAAGCCGGACAACACTTGATTTTAAACGCTAACGGAGACGCAAGAAGACTGCTTAACGCGCTGGAAATCGGCGTTCTTTCCACGAAAGTTAACGGGAAAGGAATCAGAATTTTTGACATTTCCGTTGCGCAGGAATCCATGCAGAAAAGGGCGGTTTTATATGACCGTTCAGGCGACGCGCACTATGACCACATTTCAGCGTTCATTAAATCCATGAGGGGCACAGACCCAGATGCCGCGATTTACTGGATGGCAAAAATGCTTGCTGCCGGGGAAGACCCCCGTTTTATAGCGAGAAGAATCATAATATGCGCTTCGGAAGATGTAGGAATGGCTGACCCGCGCGCTTTGATGCTTGCGGCAGCGGCTTTAAATGCGGTAGAATTTGTAGGTATGCCCGAAGCGAGAATAATTTTGGCTCAGGCGGCTGTTTATGTTGCCTGCGCCCCGAAGTCAAACGCTTCTTATTTGGCTGTGGAATATGCCCTCAATGAGGTCAAAAACGGAAAAGTCCGCAATGTTCCAAACCATCTTAAAGACGCTAATCTTGACGGAGAAAAACTCGGGCACGGGCAGGGATACAAATACCCGCATGACTATGAAGGGCATTATGTCGAACAGGAGTACTGGACTGACCCAGTAGAGTTTTATAAACCAACAAACGAAGGTTTTGAGGTGAAAATACGTGAACGATTACATGGAATCAGAAAAAAGAAAAGTAAGATTTGAGTTTTTGAATCTGAGAAACAGGATAGATCCTATTTTGGCTTCCGCGTACAGTAATATGATTTTTACCAAAATAAGAAAACTTCCTGTCTATGAGAAAGCAAAAACGGTAATGTTTTATTTGTCTTACGGGTCGGAAGTTGTAACGGACGCAATGATTGCTTCCGCTCTTGAAGAAGAAAAAACAGTCGTTGTTCCGGCTATAGAAAATCCCGGAGACGGAAAGATGTTTGCCGTAAAACTGGCAAGGATTGAAGACGCCTACCAGTCGGTGTACGGGATAAGGCAGCCTGAAATAAGTCCGGAAGATATGGTAGAAAAAGACGAGATAGACTTGGTCTTTGTTCCGGGCATAGCTTTTGATTACGGCGGTTTCAGGGTAGGATACGGAAAAGGTTATTTTGACAGATGGCTTGCCGGAATATCAGTTGAGAAGGCAATCGGACTTGCCTATGATTTTCAAATTGCGGAAAAAATGCCGACCGGAAAATACGATCTGCCGGTAGGTATGATTATTACGGAAAAAAGAATAATACAGATCAAAAAAAATTGAAATTGAGGGAGCGGAGCGATGGAAAATTTGACAGCGATTCTCATAACCGCTCTGGCGGCTTTTGTGGCAGGATTTGTTTTGCGTATGATATATGCGAAATTGAGCGCTAAGTCAGCAGAGCAGGATTCAAAGAGAATAATAAAAGATGCGGAAATAATGGCGGAATCTAAAAAGAAAGAAGCTCTTTTGGAAGCGAAACTGATTGTGGACAAAGAGCGTAAAGAGTTTGAGCAGGAAATAAAAGAAAAAAAGCAGTCTGCCCAAAATACGGAAAACAGGCTTAACCAGCGTGAAGAGAATTTGGACAGGAAGCTGGATTCCGCAGATAAAAAAGAGAAAGATTTGGCAAATAAAGAGAAAGATATTGCCAATAAAGAGCAAAATCTGAAAACGAAGTTTGACGAAGTTGAAAAAATAAAAGAAGAACAAAGAAAAACTCTTGAGAGAGTTTCCGGAATGACAAGGGAAGACGCGAAAAAAACTCTTGTTAAAGAAATGGAACAGGAAGCGAGGCAGGATGCGGCTGTGCTTGCGCAGAGAATAGAGCAGGAAACAAGAGAAAACGCCGACAAGAAGTCAAAAGAAATTCTTTCCGTGGCAATTCAGAGAATCGCCGCGGATCACACGGCCGATATAACAACTTCAACGGTTCAGATTCCCAACGACGAAATAAAAGGAAGAGTAATCGGAAGAGAAGGAAGAAATATCAGAGCTTTTGAACAGGCTACCGGAGTCGACTTAATTGTTGACGATACGCCTGAAGCTATTACCGTTTCAGCTTTTGACGGAGTAAGAAGGGAGATCGCGAAAGTAGCTCTTGAAAGGCTTATTGCCGACGGCAGAATACATCCCGCGAGAATTGAAGAAGTTGTCGCGAAAGTACAGAGAGAAATGGATGAAAAAATTAAAGAAGCCGGCGAACAGGCGGCGATTGACGCAGGAGTTCCCGGTCTTCATCCAGAAATTATCAAATTGCTCGGCAAATTGAAATACAGAACATCTTACGGGCAGAACCAGCTCCAGCATACCTTAGAAGTTACGTGGCTTGCCGGCGCAATTGCCGGAGAGCTCGGATTGGATGTGATGTTCTGCAAAAAAGCAGCGCTTTTGCATGATATAGGCAAAGCCGTTGATCATGAAGTTGAAGGAACGCATCATCAGATATCAGCAGATATAGCGAAGAAATACGGCGAATCGCAGAAAATGATAAACGCGATTATTTCACATCATGAAGGTTATGAAACTCCTAACAGCGCGGAAGCTTTTGTTATTGCGGCAGCAGACGCTATTTCCGCCGCAAGGCCCGGAGCAAGAAGAGAGTCCGTTGAACACTATCTTAAGAGACTCGAAAAACTTGAAAAAGTAGCCAAGAGTTTCAGAGGCGTTTCCATGGCTTATGCAATACAAGCCGGAAGAGAAGTCAGAATTCTTGTCGAACCTGAAGATGTTGACGATAAGCAGGCGCAAGTTTTAGCGCGCGACATAGCCAAAAAAGTCGAACAGGAACTTGAATATCCGGGACAAATAAAAATTACCGTGATAAGAGAAACAAGAGCGCAGGACATAGCGAAATAAATTACGAATTACAAATTACGAATTACGAATCAACTGCGAAACAAAAACAATTCCCCTCTATGGAGGGGTGGACGCGAAGCGGACGGGGTGGTGTCGTTGATTCGTAATTCGTAATTGAGACGAAGTCTCCGTAATTCGTAATTGCTTTTAATCGGGGTTATAGTGTCAAAAGAACTTGAGTTTGATTTTAACAGCGGCGAAGAAGACGGCAGATTAATTTACACCGTCTCCCAGATTAACAATGAAATAAAAAATATGCTTGAAGATGTTTATCCGGGTATTTGGATAACGGGCGAAATTTCTAATTTCAAACTTTATTCTTCAGGGCATATGTACTTTAACATAAAAGACGAAAATTCGCAGATAAACGCGGTAATGTTTCAGTATGCGAATAATTCTTTGAATTTTAAACCGGAAGACGGTATGCAGGTTTTGGTTTACGGGCGGATAAGCGCTTATCCGAAACGCGGCGACTATCAGATAATAGTTAACAGCATGCAGCGGCAGGGGAAAGGCGTTTTGTCCGAAGAGTTTGAGCGTCTTAAAAAGAAACTCCAAAACGAGGGTCTTTTTGAAGAATCGGCAAAAAAGCCGATACCGGAAATGATAAGTAAAATCGGAGTGGTTACGTCTAAAGACGGGGCAGCTTTGCATGACATTCTTGAGGTGCTGAATAATTTAGAAGCTGATGTTGAAGTTTTGATATATCCCGTGCGCGTTCAGGGAAAAGAAGCAGAAACGGAAATTCCGCAGGCCATAGAATATTTGAATGAAAATCATAAAGACCTTGATGTTTTGCTTGTCGGCAGAGGCGGCGGCTCGATAGAAGATTTATGGGTATTTAACACAGAACCTGTTGCTCGGGCGATATTTGTTTCCGATATACCTGTGATATCTTGTGTCGGGCATGAAATTGATTTTACAATAGCAGATTTTGTCGCTGATTTAAGAGCGCCGACGCCTTCAGCGGCCGCGGAAATGGCGGTAAGAGGAACCAATTCTTTGAAAGTCCGTTTTAATGATTTGAAAGAAATGCTTTTTGACAATATAAATTTTGTCATTGAAAAGTCGCAGGCAAAATTTGAAACTCTTTCTGCTTCCCGTGCATTTGCAAAACCGCATTTAATTTACGAAGACAAAATTGCCTATGTTGACGATTTGGGAAAAAGAGCGGAACGTTCATTAGACTCTGTTATAAAATTCAATACGGAAAAAATAGATAATATTATGCATAAGCTTGATTTAGTTTCGCCGTTGTCCGTTTTAAAAAGAGGCTACTCAATATGCAGAGACAGCAATGATAAGATAGTGAAAGAAGCGGCGGCAGTCAAGGCAGACGATACTATTTCATTAAAACTTGCTAAAGGCAGTTTAAAGGCAAAAGTGTCCGGAGTGGAAAAAGAATGACTAAAAAAAATAATGCTGTTCCCAAAAAGAAAACTTCCGAAAAAAATTTTGAAGAGTCGCTTAACAGGCTGGAAGAAATAGTAAACGATATGGAAAACGCCGATCCGGACTTGGATAAGGCTTTGCAGTTATTTACCGAGGGAGTCGAGTTGGTACGCTTTTGCTCGTCTAAGCTCAGTGACGCAAAAAAGAAAGTAGAAATCCTTATAAAGGAAAGCGGGACAATTAAAAAAGAACAATTTACAAATAACAATTAAATACGGAGTTAAGATTAATGTTAAAATCGTATCTTTCCCAAAAAGCAGCTGTCGTAAATGCAGCGTTAAAAAAATCTCTTCCGAAAGATAATTCAATAATTTCAAAAGCAATGCGCTACAGCATGCTTGCCGGAGGGAAAAGACTCCGTCCTATTTTTGTGCTTTTAGCCGCGGAACTTTGCGGAGGCAAAGCTGAAAATGTTATGCCTGCGGCGTGCGCTGTCGAATATTTACATACATACTCTCTTGTTCATGACGATTTGCCGGCAATGGATAATGATGACCTCAGAAGAGGCAAACCGACAAACCATAAAGTATTCGGCGAAGCGGCCGCTATTTTATGCGGGGACGCTCTTCTCACGGAATCTTTCAGCCTTATTATAAAATCTAGAGCTTCGGATAAAAATATAAAAGAAGCTGTTGCGGCTTTGGCTTATTATGGCGGATATCAGGGCATGATTGGCGGGCAGGCGGAAGATACTTTAGAAGCCGGGAAATGGGAAAATAAAAATAAGGTTTTTTTAAAAAAGAAACTTTGTTTCATACATATGCAAAAAACATCGGCATTGATTATGATGAGTTTTAAAATCGGCGCTGTTTTAGCCGGCGCTGACAAAAAAAGAGTAAAGGCTCTCGAAGAGTATGCAAAAAATATAGGTTTGGCATTCCAGATTGCCGATGATATACTTGACGTTTATGCCGACAAAAAACTGCTCGGTAAAAAAGGGAGCGATAAAGATAATAATAAGCTGACATATCTTTCTTTTTACGGAAAAGAGAAAGCTGAAAAAGATGCACAGGCTTACGTACAAAAAGCCAAAAACGCGGTAAAGATGTTCGGTAAAAAAGCTGAGATATTAAATCTCATCGCGGATTATATGATTGCAAGAAAATATTAAAACGGCAGTTAGTAGTTAGTAGTGAGTAGTTTTGGAGTGCGCTTTGCGCACCTATTAATAAGTGCAGCAAAGCTGCACACAACAACTACTAACTATTCACTACTCACTACTAACTATTAAAGAGGTTAAGCATTGAAACTTTTGGACAAAATAAATAGTCCGCAGGACTTGAAGAAACTTAAAAAAGAAGAACTTTCAAATCTTGCGGCTGAAATCAGAAAAGAAATTATTAATACGGTTTCCGAAAACGGCGGACATCTTGCTCCGAGCCTCGGGGCTGTCGATTTAACCATAGCATTGCATTATGTGTTCAACTGTCCCGACGATAAAATTATATGGGATGTCGGGCATCAGGCGTATGCTCATAAAATCCTTACGGGAAGAAAAGAACAGTTTAAAACAATAAGAAAGCATAAAGGTTTAAGCGGTTTTCCTAAAAGGTCAGAATCCGAATATGATGCTTTTGGCGTAGGACATTCTTCAACTTCTATTTCTGCCGCTCTCGGTTTTGCGGCAGCTAGGGACTTAAAGAATGAGAGTTATAAAGTAGCGGCTGTTATCGGAGACGGTTCAATGACGGGCGGGCTTGCTTTTGAAGGTTTGCAGAATGCCGGGCATTTGAAGAAAAACATGCTGGTTATTTTAAATGACAATGAAATGTTTATCTCGCAAAAGGTAGGCGCGATTGCCGGATATTTCGCGAAACTTCTTACCATAGGCACGGTTAAGAAAGTCGAAGATAAAGTGATGAGAACAATAAGCAGATTTCACAGCTTCGGCTCGCCTTTCGGAAAACTTATAAAAAGAGTGAAAGTAATGTTGTTTCCCGGCATGCTTTTTGAAGAAATGGGTTTTACGTATATAGGTCCTGTGCAGGGACACGAGATTGATAAGCTTGTAAAAATACTTTCAAACATAAAAGATATGCAGGGGCCTGTTTTGCTGCACGTTATAACCAAAAAAGGGAAAGGTTATGAGCCTGCCGAGGAAAATCCCACGCAGTTTCACGGAGTAGGCAAATTTAACCCTGAAACGGGTGAAATTAAAAAAAGCAAAGGCGCTCCAAGCTATACGGAAATTTTTTCAAACACAATTGTTAAAATGGCGCAGGCAAACGATAAAATAGTTGCTATTACGGCGGCTATGCCGGAAGGAACTGGTCTTGATAAATTTGCAAAAGAATTCCCTCAAAGATATTTTGACGTTGGCATCGCGGAAGCTCATGCCGTAACTTTCGCGGCAGCTTTGGCAGCCGGCGGAATGCAGCCCGTGTGCGCTATTTATTCGACATTTATGCAAAGGGCGATAGATAATATTATTCATGACGTGGCTTTGCAGAAACTTCCAGTTGTTTTCGCTTTGGACAGGGCCGGAATAGTCGGCGAAGACGGAGGAACACATCACGGAGTTTTTGATTTGTCGTATTTAAAACATATTCCTAACTTAATAATTATGGCTCCAGCCGACGAAAATGAGCTGCAGCATATGCTAAAAACCGCTTTTAATTCGAATATGCCGTGCGTTATAAGATATCCGAGAGGTTCAGGAACCGGAGTCGCTCTTGATATGGCGCCTGCCGTTTTGCAGATAGGTAAAGCTAAAGTCGTGCATGAAGGCAGCGATATATGTTTGCTTGGAATCGGGAGCCAGGTTGAAAATTGCTTGAAAGCCGCTGAAATTTTGGAAGAGAAAAACATAAAAGCTTCGGTAATAAATATGAGATTTTTAAAACCTCTTGACGAGGATATCGTAAAAGAGATGTTTTCAAAAACAAAAAAAATTATTACGGTTGAAGATAATGTTTTGGAAGGCGGGTTCGGCGAGAGTATCAAAGCTCTTTTGTGCAACACTGACGCGGTAGTTGAGTGTATCGGTTTGCCTGATAAGTTTATCGAACACGGCAGCCAGAAAGTATTGAAAGAAAAATATGGTTTAACGGCAAAAAATATAGCTGAAACAGCTTTTAAGATGCTATAAACGGCAATTACGAATTACGAATCAACAACAATGGAAAAGAAAAAAGATAAAAAGCGGTTGGATATTTTGATATTTGAAAAAGGTTTAGCGGAGACGCGTACAAAAGCGCAGGCTTTTATAATCGGCGGAAGCGTTTTGGTTAACGGTCAGGTTGAATATAAGCCGAGTGCTGTTGTTGGTGAAGAAGGTATAGTGGAACTTAAAGATGTAAATCCTTATGTTTCGCGCGGCGGATTGAAACTTGAATCTGCTATTAACGCTTTAAATATAGACATCAAAGGTTTTATTTGTCTTGATATAGGTGCTTCAACAGGCGGTTTTACGGACTGCATGCTTCAAAAAGGGGCGGTAAAAGTTTACGCGGTTGATGTCGGAACAGGGCAGCTTCATTATAAATTAAGGCAAGATTTACGCGTAATTAATATTGAAAACATTAACTTTAGATATTTTGATAATTCTTTAATAAAAGACCAAATAGATTTTGCTACGATAGACGTATCATTTATTTCTCTTGATAAAATTTTACCTATGGCCTTTAAAACCGTTAAAGACAGCGGTTTTGTTTTAGCGATGATAAAGCCTCAGTTTGAACTTGAACCGTCCGAAATTAAAAAAGGCGTTGTAAGAGATGAAAAACTCAGGCAGAAAGCAATAAAAAAAATAAAAGATTTTGCTTACAATCTGGGTTTTAAAATAATTTCAGAAGCTGATTCCGGATTAAAAGGCCCGAAAGGCAATTTGGAGCACTTCGTGCTTTTAAAAAAATAACGGAATTACACCTTAAAAGCTTGTAAAGTATGAAAATTTAGCTGTGTCACCCTGAACGAAGCCGAAGGGTCTGCAGTTAATAGGCAGATGTTTCGACTATGCAACTGCGTTGCTTCGCTCAACATGACAACACAAGACATTAAGAAATAATTCCGAAAAATAATATTATAGAAATACTTACAGTAAAAAAGTTTTGAGGTGTTAATAGATGTCAAGTTTTCCGAAAAAGGGTCAAAAGTTATTTATTTCTGGCGGACACCCTAGAGAGTATGCATATATTTCGCATTTCGGCGGTATTGACTCACACTTCTATAAATATATAATTGGATATAAAGAAACAGCGGATATTATTATTCAACATGCTTTTGAAAAAGGTAATAATTATATAGTAGACTTGGATACTAGTGTTTTCCCAGTTTGTTTTTTATATAGGCACTATTTAGAATTATGGCTGAAAGTTATATATTTAGCAAATTCAAAAGACACAAAAGAAGAGAAAATCGAAACATTAAAAGACTGTCAACATAATCTTCGTAAGATTTGGGAGAAAGCAAAAGCATTAATCATTACTGATTTTCCTAATGATGATAAAACTGAATTGGATGCTGTTGAAGATTATATATTTCAATTTGCTTCTGAGGATGAAAAGTCATTTGCATTTAGATACCCTATCACCAGAGATTTAGAACTTATAAATAAAAAAGAAGAAAAAGAAAAATATATTAATCTTAGAAACTTGAAAGAGCGTATGGATGAACTAGAGTTCTTTTTTTCTGGTGCTAGTGCAGGTATGTCTGTTAATCGTGACTTTGAGCGTGATTTTGAAGAAGCAATGGAAAATGAAATGGAATCATACTATTGAGCGGTTGAGCAACAGAATCTATTTTGTTATTCAAAATGTTTAGTATAGAGGAAAAATTATGTCAGATTACAATCACAGCGAAGTAGAAAAAAAATGGCAGCAAAGATGGAAAGATAATAATACTTTCAAAGCTGTTGAGCAGGATGGAAAAGAAAAATATTACTGTCTTGTAATGCTTCCATATCCTTCAGGAAATCTTCATATGGGGCATGTCAGAAATTACAGTATCGGTGATGTTTTTGCGCGGTTTCATAAAATGAACGGCAAAAATGTTATTCATCCGATGGGCTGGGACGCTTTCGGTATGCCTGCCGAAAACGCGGCCATTAAGCATAAAGTACATCCGGCTAAATGGACAAAACAAAATATTGCCCGCATGAGAGAACAGCTTAAAGCTCTTGGTATTTCTTACGATTGGGACAGAGAAATTGCGACATGCGACTCTGAATATTATAAATGGAATCAGTGGTTTTTTATAAAAATGTGGGAAAAAGGGCTGGTTTTCAGAAAAGCGGCAAATGTTAACTGGTGTCCTTCATGCAACACGGTTTTGGCTAATGAGCAGGTTTCGGAAGGCGTTTGCTGGAGATGTAAAAATCACACGGAGCACAGAGATCTTGAACAGTGGTTTGTAAAAATTACCGATTATGCCGACGAACTTCTTGAAGGGCACAAAGAGCTTGCCGGATGGCCGGAACAGGTTTTGTCTATGCAGAGAAACTGGATAGGAAAATCTTACGGAGCGGAAGTTGATTTTGCGCTGAGCGGTTCTGGCAAAAAGCTTAAGATATTTACAACACGTCCGGATACACTTTTCGGAGCGACATTTATGGTTATTGCTCCGGAACATGAAATAATAAACGAGTTAAAAGATAAAATAAAAAATTGGGATGAAGTTGCAAAATATATTGTTGAAAGCGGTAAAAAATCGAATATAGAGCGTTCGCAGAGCAAAGAAAAAACTGGCGTTAAGCTGGAAGGCGTACATGCTATAAATCCTGTTAACGGTAAAGAAACTCCTATTTTTGTCGCGGATTATGTTTTGACAGGCTATGGAACAGGCGCGATTATGGCTGTTCCGGCGCATGACCAGAGAGACTTGGAGTTCGCTAAAAAATATAATGTGCCGATTGTTGAAGTTATAAAGGGCGAAAATTCCGACATATCAAATAAAGCTTATGAAGACGAAGGAGTTCTTGTTAACTCCGGTCAGTTTGACGGGATTAAATCTGCTGACGCTTTTAATATTGTGTCAGAATGGGTTGAAAAGCATGGATTCGGCAAGAAAACTATCAACTTTAAGCTTAAAGACTGGCTGATTTCAAGACAAAGATATTGGGGAACTCCGATTCCTATGATTCATTGCCCTATGTGCGGAATTGTTCCTGTGCCTGAAAAAGATTTGCCGGTGACATTGCCTGAAGATGTAGAGTTTACCGGAGAAGGCGAGTCGCCTTTAAAGTCCAGCGAATCTTTTGTCCGCGTAAAATGTCCAAAATGCGGAATGCCGGCCAGGCGCGAAACAGATACAATGGATACTTTTGTGGACTCTTCATGGTACTTTGCCAGATACTGCGACGCGCACAATGATAACGCGCCTTTTGACGGCAAAAAAGTAAATTACTGGATGCCGATAGACCAATACATCGGCGGAATTGAGCATGCCTGCATGCATTTAATATATTCAAGATTTTGGCACAAGGTTATGAGAGATTTGCAAATGGTAAATAGCGACGAGCCGTTTACGAATCTTTTAACCCAGGGGATGGTTACGCTTGGCGGAAGCGCTATGTCAAAATCAAAGGGGAACACCGTAAGCCCTGATGAAATAGTTGAAGAATACGGCGCGGATACGGCAAGGCTTTTTATTCTTTTTGCGGCTCCTCCTCAAAAGCAGCTTGACTGGTCTACCGAAGGCGTTGAAGGGTGCTGGAGATTTATAAACAGAATTTGGAGACTTAAAGATATTGTAAATTCAAAAGCCGAATCGGCCGCGTCTGACAATGATAAAGCCGACATGTTGAGAATAATGCACCAGACGATAAAAAAAGTTACCGGAGATATTGAAAAAGAACATCAGTTTAATACCGCGATTTCTTCTGTTATGGAGCTTGTAAATTATCTTTATACGTATAAGTTCCACGGGAATGACAATAGCGTTTCGCTTGAAGCTTATAAAGCGGTTGTTCTTTTAATGACTCCTTTTACTCCTCATTTATGCGAAGAGATTTGGGAAAATCTTGGAAATAAAGATTTTATTTCTTCGGTCGGTTGGCCGGCGTTTGATGAGAAATTTATAAAACAGGATACCATAGAAATTCCTGTGCAGATTAACGGCAAAGTCAGAGGCAAGATTTTTATTTCCGCGGAAGCCGGCGAAGAAGACGTTAAAAAAATTGTTTTAGCTGATGAAAAGACAGCCCAGAACTTAAAAGATAAACAGCTTGTTAAATTTATATATGTAAAAAATAAAATAGTAACGCTTGTTGTGAAATAAAGAAGTGTGGAGTTTGAAGTTTTGAGAGTGGAGTTAATGTGTTTTCGCGAAGCGAAAACTTATAAATAGGTTTCTGAGGAACTTAGTTCCTTAGAAATACCAAAACTCCACACTTCACACTCCTAACTCCAAACTGCCGTTAAAAGGAGACTATAAATGAAAAAAATTCTATTAATGTCATGCGCCGTACTCATGCTGTGTCTGGTTTCGTGTGCGTCTGTATATGATCCGGCGCCGCAGATTCTTCCGGAGCATATTAAAAAAGTTTTCGTAAGACCCATCACAAATAATACAAACCAATTCGGGCTTGAAGCTAAATTTACGAACGCGATAATCGATGAAATGCTCAGAGACGGCAGGCTTTCGCTTGTTAACTCTGCGGCAGAAGCTGACGGCATTTTGACAGGCACTATAAGAAGATATATTTTGCAGCCTTTGACATATGACGCGAATATGGTTACCGAACAATACAAACTGTGGATTATTGTAAGCGTCTCTCTTGTTGACAGAGAAAATAATGTTACGCTTTGGACAGAGCCGAACCTTGAAGGAATACAGATTTATCTTGATGCCACAAGAGGCGGCTTTGGCGAAGGTATGACCGAAGAAGAAGCCAGGGAATTAATATGGGAAAGACTGGCCAGAAATATAGTAAAACGCACAATCAGAGGATTTGGTTCTGTTACCAGCGTCTCTGAAAGGAAAGTACCGAATTAAAGGCAGAGAATAAAGTTCAGAGTTCAAAGTTCAAATAAGGTGTTTTCGCTCTGCGAAAACCTATTATAAGTTTCGGCAAAGCCGAAACACGACATTTGAACTTTGAACTCTGAACTTTGAACTCTTTATTTTTATATGGCATTTCTTAAAGTACAAGATTTTAATAAACTTATGTCTTCTAAAAAAATTTCTCCTGTATATTTATTCGCAGGCGAAGAATCTTACCTTATTGATTCATGTCTTGCGAAACTCAATGCTTTACTCGGCGCTGATGATTTAAATAAGGAAGTGTTTTATGCATCGGAATCTTCCGCGGAAGATATTCTTGACGCTGTGCAGACTCTTCCTTTTTTAAGCGAAAGAAGAGTCATTATAGTCAAAGCGGCAAATAAAATGAAATCCGGAGATGCGGAAAGGCTTACTGAGTATCTTTCAAATGTCATAGATTCATCATGCCTTATTTTACTGTATCCCGACAATTATAAAAAAGAAGGGATAGCTAAAAGAAAAGAACTTATAAATGAATGCGCTTCTTCCAAAAACTGTATTGCCGTTGATTGTAAAAAACAATATGAAAGCGAAGTTAAAGAATTTATAAAAGCCGAATTTGCCGCAAAAGGCAAGAGCGTTTCTTTTGACGTAATTTCAAGGATGGTTGACGAGAACGGGACAGACTTGCTAAACATTGCGAACGAAATAGAAAAGCTGTCGCTTTTTGCCGGTAAAAATAAAAAATCAATCACTGAAGAAGACGTAGAACAAATAAGCGGCTACACGAAAGAAGCTAATGTGTATGCTTTAGCGTCGGAGATAGAAGCTAAAAATATAAAAAGAGCCATGTTTATTCTTGAAAAGCTTTTGTCTGAAGGGGAAGACGCGATAGTAATTCTTACAACTATATCTTCCACAATAAGAAAGCTTCTCAATGCTAAAAGCATGACAGAAGAGCAGGGCATGTCAAACACTGAAACGGCCGCGGCTTTGAGAATACATAATTATTTTGCCAGAGCTTTTTTTGAAAATTTGAAAAAGCATGATTTTAAAACTCTGAAAGCAAGTTTGAAAGTAGTGCTCAAAGCAGATACATCAATTAAAACCGGAAGTTCCGACGCAGTGTCAGCCTTGGAAAGAATTATATTGTTTGTCTGCAGATGATATATCGAAGTTTGGAAGTTTAGATGAATAGATGTGAAGAGCAGCTGTGTTTGTTATGTCATGCCTAATAGGAGATACCCTATGAAAAAATTTGACATATATTTGTATGGCATGATTTTGCGTACAAACAGTTTTTTATTATGCGACAAATTCCCGCAGGCTGACACCTATAGTGAAATCAAGGAAAAATATTGTCTTCTGGGCGGTGAAACCGGAAGCGCCGCAACAGTTCTTGCTTCACTTGGCTGCCGAATAAAAATGGACGGCAATCATATAGGTTATAATTCGGCTGATGCAATCAAAAAATTTTATGACAATATAGGCGTGAATATTTCCGCTCTTTATTTTAATCCGGATTATGACGGATTGGAAGAGTATATAATAATAGACAATGAAACAAGAACAGTTTTCGGAACATTTGCTTCTTATTATCAGGAAAAGATTGTTCGTTGGAATACGCCTTTAGAAGAAGATATAAAGCAGGCAAAAGTTGCCGGAATAGATCCTTTTTTCGGCGAAGAATCCATTCTTGCCGCGCGATTTTGCGGTGAAAACCGCGTGCCTTTCGTGACGATTGATTTAAAGTATGACAACGAGATTTGCCGTAATGCTTCTGTTATAGTCGTTTCAAGTGAATATATACGGGATAATTATTTTGATTATTACAGCGAAGAAGGTAAAAACAGATTGCTGCAAAAGTATATGAAAAATACAAACGCTCTTGTGATATTCACCGGCGGAAGCGGGATTATTCTATATGGCAGAAACGGTAAGATAAAAAAAATTCCTTCATACAAAGTGAATGTTGTAAGTACTCTCGGGGCAGGCGATACGTTTAAAGCCGGTTGTGTTTACGGACTTTTACAAAGCTGGGAAGATGATAAAATTGTAAGTTTTGCCACCGCTTGTGCCGCTGTTGCCTGCACCAGGTTTCCTCTGCAGCTTTACCCGCCCAAATTGGATGAGGTGCTTGAGTTGATGAAAAATCGGAACTGATAGTGATTTATATACAATAGAAAAACCGGTCAGATTTAATAACCTGACCGGTTTTTCTATTGATAAATTTTTATTTAGACATTCCTGAAACAAGTTTCGAAAGTCTTGCCTTCTGGTTTGACGCAGCTTTTGAATGTATTACATTTCTTTTTGCCGCTTTATCCCATTCTGAAAAAGCTATGTTAAGCTGTTCCTGCGCGAGTTTAGCGTCTTTATTTTTCACGGCTGATTCGACTTTTTTTACCGTTGTTTTAATTTTACTTTTTACCGTCACGTTTCTTTCGGTTCTTTTTACAGCTTTTCTTGCTTCTTTAAGAGCAGATGTATGTCTGCCGGTTTTAAGCTTTGCCATTACTTTACTCCTCCAAAAAATATAAAAACAATTACTATTGTTTTAAATGATTTGATTATTCTACATTATTGTTTCTATATAGTCAAATTGTAACGTCAGAGAATGTCATTTAAAAATTAAAACTGGACTGAATTTAAAAAGATTTAAAAATTAAAAGTGGACTGGACTATATAAAATACTTTAATCCAATT
>JGI24705J35276_12238641_pt1 | contig 31535 bp, 39 predicted proteins | sample TergutNt197P4_FD_35276 | JGI IMG/M metagenome (IMG submission 35276) | reverse complement strand
TCCCCAGTGGCAGATTTTAATCTGCCACTGGGGACACGTCTGCCACGAGAACCGTCCCTACTGGCAACCCGTCCATTCGATATTAAAAGTGCCTAAACAACATAAATAATTCCCAATGTAATTGTTAATATTGCAAAAGCAATTATTAGTCCAATTGTAGCCCTTTTCATTTTGCCTTCTGTTGTTCTTCCTTTATTTTTTTCATAAAAATTGTTTGCCGAAGCTCCAACAATAGTTCCTGATGCTCCACTGTCATGTTTTGACTGTTTTAAAACCAAAGTAATTAGAGCTACACAAACTATTGCGTATATTACTATAATAATATATTTTACTATTTCCATATATATAAACCTCCAATATTTTCCATTTGTTAACTATTGTATTGTAACATAACCATTCTAAAAAATCAATGTTTTCTCTAATATTATAATTTAATAAATATATATATTGCAAAAACAAATGCCAAAACCCCTATAATTACTGCTATTTTACCACTTTTATCATCTTCTCTTATAGCCATTATTCCAAATATTATTGAAGCAATTGGGCATATTAAAAGCCCTATTGCACTACCTATAAACAATAACGGAAAAGGAAAAATACTTAAAATTATTCCTACCATTCCTTTGCTTATATTATTTTTATTATTAAAGCCTAAATAAATTAAAGTAATTATTGCTATAATTATTGCTATAATTATAGGCGTCATTATTACTGTCATATGCTGTTCCTTTCGGTTTGAAGATTTCTTCAGACTCCTCTTTGTTTTACTGCTTCATATATAATAATCCCTGCAGATACTGACGCATTAAGTGATGTGATTTTCCCTTTCATAGGAATTTTAATTAATATATCTGCATTTTCCTTAACCATTTTACTCATTCCGTGAGCCTTCACTACCAATTATTATTGCCAATGGTCCTTTTAAATCCTGGTTATAATATTCTGTTTTTGCTTCTCCGTCTGTACCAATTACCCAAAGCCCTGATTTTTTTATATTTCTTATAGTTTCATTTATATTGTTTACTCTGGCAATTTTTACATATGATGTCGCTCCAACCGAAACTTTTGCAACTGTATTGTTTACCGTAACAGTTCTTCTTTTTGGGATTACTATTCCATGTATCCCTGCTGTTTCCGCTGTCCTTATTATTGACCCCAAATTATGCGGATCTTCAATTCCATCTAATATTAATATAAATGGGTCTTCACCTTTTTCTTTTGCAAGGCTCAAAATATCTTCTACTTCACAATAGTTAAATGGTGGTACTATTGCAACAACTCCTTGATGATTTTCAGCCATTAAATCTAGCTTTGTTCTATCTATTTCTACCAACACTATTTTTGACTCTCTACATCTTGCAATTATTTCATTTATTGAACCATGCTTTTCTCCTCTTTCAATAAATATTTTATTAATATCTTTTTCAGATTTTAATAGCTCCATAACAGCATTTCTTCCTGCCACTATGTCTTCATACATTTTCTCTTCAGAATTGTTTTCGGTTCTTCTTTCTCCTTGTCTTCTTTCATCTTGTCTTCTATCATTATATCTTCTTACATCTGTTCTTCTTTCGTCAATTCTTTTATCCTCTGTTCGATTATCTTCATTTCTATTCTCTATTCTCCTATCGCTATATCTTCTTTCACCAATTCTTCTTTCGTCAATTCGCCTTTTGTCATTCCTCCTGTTTCCACTTCTTCTCTCTCCATTTTCCATTTTCTCTCTTGAAATTCTTGCTTGTCTGTTTCGCTGGTCTCTGTAACTTTCTCTCATTTGTTTCCCCCTTCTATTTTTCGACTATCTCGGTTTGAAAAAGTTTAGCGAACTGCGGCGTTAAAATTTTTTAAACCTATTCTCCTTCACTAAGTTTAAGCACTTCCAAAAACGCCTCCTGCGGCACCTCCACATTCCCAATCTGACGCATTTTCTTCTTCCCTTTTTTCTGTTTCTCCAATAATTTTTTCTTTCTTGTAATATCTCCACCATAGCATTTTGATAACACATCTTTCCTCATTGCAGATATTGTTTCTCTTGCAACTATTTTCCCTCCAACAACTGCCTGTACTGGAACTTCAAACATATGTCTTGGTATAACTGTTTTTAATTTTTCTGCCATTTTCCTGCCTCTATTATATGCTGAATCTTTATGAACAATAAACGATAATGCATCAACTGGCTCATTATTTATATGTAAATCTAATTTTACTAAATCTGATTCTCTATATTCTTTAAATTCATAATCAACTGATGCATAACCTTTCGTTTTAGATTTTATTGTATCGAAAAAATCGTATATAATTTCATTTAGCGGTAGTTCATATTCTAAAATTACTCTTGTTTCATCTAGATATTTCATATCTAAATATATTCCTCTTCTATCTTGGCAAACTGCCATTACATTTCCAACATAATCTTTTGGTATCATTATTTCCACTTTCATTATTGGCTCTTCTAAAAACTTAATTTCTGTTTGCTTCGGCAAATCTGTTGGATTATATAATTCAATAACTTCTCCATTTACTTTATGAACTTTATATATAACTGATGGTGCAGTTGTTATAAGTCCTAAATCAAATTCTCGCTCTAATCTCTCTATAATTATTTCTAAATGTAGTAACCCCAAGAAACCGCATCTAAATCCGAAGCCTAGTGCCACTGATGTTTCAGGCTCATAATTTAGTGCCGCATCATTTAATTTCAATTTTTCTAATGCTTCTTTTAATGGCCCATATTCACTTCCATCTACAGGATACATTCCACAATACACCATTGAGTTTGCTTCCTTATATCCTGGTAAAGCATTGCTTGCTGGTTTTGATTTTAATGTTATTGTATCTCCCACATGTAAATCCGAAACTGTTTTTACACTTGCACATATGTATCCAACTTCTCCTGCTAAAAGTTCTTTTGCTTCCAAATATTCTCCTGCTCCAAAATATCCTACTTCTGTTACTGTAAAAACTTTATTAGTTGCCATAAACAATATTTCATCATTTGGTTTCACTTTTCCATTTTTCATTCTTACATGTGCAATAGCACCTTTATAGTTATCATAATAAGAATCGAAAATTAAAGCTTGTAGCTCAGAATTTACATCTCCACTTGGAGGTGGTATATCTGCTATTATTCGTTCTAATACCTCTTCTATATTTAATCCGGTTTTTGCAGATACGCAAGGTGCGTCCATTGCTGGTATTCCTATAAGGTCTTCTATTTGTTTTTTTACTTCTTCAATACGTGCATTTGGAAGGTCTACTTTATTTATAACAGGTAGAATCTCTAAATTTCCTTCTAATGCTAAATATACATTTGCTAATGTTTGAGCTTCTACTCCCTGTGTTGCATCTACAACTAAAATAGCACCTTCACACGCTGCTAAGCTTCTTGAAACTTCATAATTAAAATCAACATGTCCGAGGAGTATCTATTAGATTAAATTCATAAACTTCACCATTTTTGCTTTTATAATTCATTTTTACAGCTTGAGATTTTATAGTAATTCCTCTTTCTTTTTCGATGTCCATATTATCAAGAACTTGAGCCTCCATTTCTCTTGAATGTAACGCTCCAGTCATTTCTATAATTCTATCTGCCAAAGTAGATTTACCATGATCTATATGTGCAATTATACTAAAATTTCTAATGTTTTTTTGCGTCCCCATCTTTCCTCCTAATTATTTTCTATTAAATCTAAACTTTTCGGTTCTTGTAAATACAATTTTAATTCTTCTGGCACTTCTGTACATTGTGTAAATTCCCCTTTTTCGTTTTGAGTATACACTTTTTTCCCAAATGTAATATAATATGTTTCTCCATTTATCTCCAGTTCAGATACACAATCGTGTTTCTTGCCTTCTAAATCTTTAAATTCTAAAACCATAATAATTCTCCTTTATCTTTCCATAGAATTATCTTTAATTATTTGTGTGTTTTCTTTATCGTTTCCTTCGTTTTGATTATGTATTGGTAATATATCTTTAGCGTCAACTTTATATTTCTCATCAAAACTATTTATAATTTCTACTACATTTTTCTTGCTTTCTGGCTGTGTTTTATCTTCACCCAGATTTAGCATTTTAACATCTTCTTTTTTAAATAAATTAGTGAAGAACTGGCCTATGCCTTTCCCCACTTTTTGAACAATGTTCTCTTTAGGTGGCATTACCTCTTTTTCAAATATTTTTCCAGCAATATTTGTTATATTATTGTTATCCCATTGTTTAAACTCGTAATCTCTTTTCATCATGTTTTTATTATATTCATCTGAATTTGTATGTGAATTTCCTAATTTTTCATTTAGTATTTCTTTATGTGGATTAACCATTGTATCTACTTTTTGTCTATTCCCCAAATTATGACTAATATTATTAATAATGAGCGATTTATCCATAATTCCTTCAAGCCTGTCTCTCCTATATGTCATATATTGAAGATAACTATCCATATTTTCTAAATCCATTCCTTGAGTATTTTCAATTTGCCTATTTAATTCCGAAAAGGCAACACTATACATTCCTATTAATGAATCTCTTCTCACATTTCTTATAATTTGTTCATGTTTATGACCGCTACCATAATTTGCAATATATTCTTCATCTGAATAAGACATAACATTTATAATATCTCCGTAATTAATATTATACAAACGATTTAAATTTTCTTCTATTTTAAAAAAGTTTTTTAATTTTTCATCACTTATTTTTTCTATATCTTTTTCATCTTCTACATGAGTTATTTCAGGCTCATATCCTAACAGTGTTTTAAGGAACTCTTCTCTTCCTTTTGTACTTGCCTTTAGCAATTCTTTTTCAGATACTCCAAATGTTGTAGCCAACATACTAGGCATAAATGTAATGCTTGTATATCCTTGTGTTTCTGGTACATAATCTATAACGTCTGTATTTTCTTTCGTTCCGCGAATAGTATCGTGTGCAATTCTCTCTATGAAAGCTTCATCTAGTGCTCCTCCTCCGTATATATTATCACCATTTTCATCTTTCCCTTTTAAGTATCTAACCCCATATGTTCCTTTTCTGTGGTTCTCGCTAGCTGCATGTCCTATTTCATGTCCAATCATTCCAATAAAATCTTCTTTAAATCTCTTTATGTATATATTATTATTTGCATAATGGTTATACAAATCCATATATTGGTCTTTATTTATAGCTATTTCTTTTAAGTAATGATTATAGTGTCCTCCAAAGTTTGGATTCCCCATTTCTTCTTCTGCTAAAAAACTAATACTACTTACATTAGCACGAAATTTTAAAAAATCGTTCTCAAATTCTTCATCTGTTAACCCTAATTCATAAGCTCTTCTTAAAAATATTTCCTCAACCACCTGTTTAACATCTGAACTCATATTTTTATTTTGCAACCCTGTTCTTATCATTTTTGAATATTGTTCATTACTATATTCTTTGTATTGCACATCTTTAGATTCCCCAAATTGTTTAAATTCTGGAGTTTCTTCTTTAACATTATACTCATATGTTGGCTTTGTTACTTCTTCTGCAGACATGCCATTTGGAAACAACAACATAGCAAAAGTAGCAATTTTTGTAAACGCTTTTGAAACAGGGTTATTTGCCATAAATACAATCCTTTCAAATTTCTTATTTCTCTAAATCCTCTATTACATCTGTATCTTCTGTATTTTCTGGCATTATTACATCTAAGCTCTCTGGCTCCTCTAAACATGTTTTTAATTCTTCTGGAATTTCTGTACATTCTATAAACTTTCCATCTTCATTTTGAATATATGCTTTTTCGTTAAACGTAATATAATATTTTTTTCCTTTTACATTTAATTCTGATGCACAATGATGTTTTTTCCCATCTAAGTCTTCAAATTCTCGAATCATCATCATTCTCCTTCCTCTTACCTTCCCTCATCGTCGTTTTCATTTGTTTTAATGCTTTTCTTGAATTTCTCCATTTGTTCATTTGTTCTTATCGTTTTGTTAAAATCTCTTGTTACTTCATTTGTTCTTATCGTTTTATTTAAATCAACTGCTGGTATTTTTTTAATTTCATATTTGGCTAAACCATTTTCAATCTCATTTATATTTACAGTTTCACCTCTACTAGCTGAGCCTGGATTTTCAGTTGACGGTGGGCTTAGCATTTTTATGTTCCCTTTAAATAACCTTGTAAAAAATTGACTAATGCTTCTTCTAATTTTCCCAGCAATGTTTTCATTTGGTATTATTACATCATTCTCAAACACATTTTCTAAATTATTTGATACCTCAAAATTGTTCCATTCTTCAAAATTATTATATTCTTTTTTAATTATATTTTCTTCATATTCTATATCTCTATCCATTCTATTATCACTCGAATATTTTGATATCTCTATTCCATATTTTTGTTTACACCATTCTGAATGCATATTATCCAGTTTTTTGTTTAAATTTTTTGATGCTTCCCCAACGCCCCATTTTGCGTTATTACCCATTTCATCTTTTAATGCCACATCCATAATTTTATCAAGTCTGGCTTTTCTATATGTTAAGTCTGTAATATGCTTTTTTATATTATTTACATTCATACATTCAACAATTGCAGCTCGTCTATCTAATTCTGAAATGGCATATCTATAGATTCCAGATAGTGCATTTGTTTTCAAACCTTTTTCAGCTTTTTCATCAAGCTTATTGTCTTTATAATTTGCATTATACAATCTGTTTAAGTTCTTCTCTATACCGAAGAAATTCTCTAAGCCTATACCACATACACTTTCCAAATCCTGTTCATCTGAAATATATGTTATCATTGGCTGGTGTCCCAATAATGTTGAAATAAATTTTTCTCTTCCTTTAGTACTTGCTTTCAACAATTCTTTTTCAGGCACATTAAATGTTGTAGCCAACAGGCTAGCTACGAATGTAATCTCATGATACCCATTTGTTTTTGGCAAATATTCTACAATATTTTTTGTTTTTTCCATTTTCTTAGTACAAGCATGTGCAACTCGCTCTGTAAAAATTTCACTTAAAGCTGCACCTTTAAATACACCTTTTTCATTATATCCTAGTTTATATCCATTAACTGCTTCAGTTCCATGTTCTACTTCATGAGCAACAGCACTAAACAAATTATCATAAAATTCATCAAGCATACCATATCTTTTATATAATTTATACCTATTTATGGCAACATCTTTATTTATACATATTTCTTTTTTGTTATAATCGCAATGTGCAAAAGCTTTACCCGCATTACCGCAATTATTAAATTCTTTTTCTTCTGCAAATCTAATGGTATCTATATTGTTAATAAAATTTTCAAAACCTTCTTCAAATTCTTCATGTGTTTGTTCTAGTTCATGTGCCCTTCTTAAAAATATCTCTTCAACTACTTTTCTCATCATTGGATTCATATTTTTATTTTCCAGGTTTTTTCTTATTATTATTGAATATATTTTATTATCATATCCTTCTTTATATTTCATAAATCCATTCTCCTAAAATTTCTTTTGTTTATATTTTAGTTAAATCAAAATTCATATAGTCTGAGCTTATTAATTTATATTCTATTTCATTTATATTCCCTTCAACCACGTCTTTAAGTGCTTCTGCATGTAGGTGTCCATAAAAGCATCTCTTTATATTGTATTTTCCCATTGTTTTTATAAAGTTCATTTCTTCTGGAAATTTATCTTTAGAAAACGGCGGATAATGTAAGAATACAATTATTTCTTTATCTTCTCCAAATTCCTTAACTCCTGATGAAATAGATAATTTTAATCTTTCGTTTTCTCTTTTTAATATTTTTAAATTTTCGTCTGATTTTGATGTAGCTATCCATCCCCTTGTACCAGATATAATTTTATTTTCTATAAAATAAGAGTTGTTATATAGAAAATCTATGTTGTTGAAATTATTTTCTTTTAAATATTCTTTCATGCTTTTTACTGTTGTCCACCAGTAATCATGATTGCCTTTTAATAATATTTTCTTACCTGGCAAATTGTTTAGAAACTCAAAATCTTTATATGTTTCTTCTAAATATGTTGCCCAAGACAAGTCTCCTAATATAATTACTGTATCTTCTTGTTTTACTTTATCTTCCCAATTTTTTTTAATTTTTTCTTCATGATTTTCCCAGTTGTCTCCAAAAATATTCATTGGCTTATTTGTAGAAAAAGATAAATGTAAATCACCAATTGCATATATTGCCATTTTTTATTCTCCTTTAACGTGAACACTTTAATTTCAAATTTGGTATAGCATTTAATTTTAAATCTGCTATCTTTCCATTTTTATAATTATAATATCCGCTACCTGCTATCATAGCTCCGTTATCTGTGCATAATTCAGGCTCAGGATAATATACTTTTAAATTTAGTTCACTCCCTAGTTCGTCAAAACTTTTTCTTATGTATGTATTTCTTGAAACTCCACCTGCTATAACTATTTTTTCTGGTTTATATTTTATAATTGCTTTTTTCATATTATTTAGCAACATTTCTGTAACAGCTTTTTCAAAACTTGCACATAAATCTGCTGAGTTATGCTTTACGTTATGATTTAAATTAATTACTGCTGTTTTTATTCCACTAAAACTAAAGTCTAAATTATCGAAACTTGTAATAGGAAGTTTAATGTTTGCTTCTCCCTGTTCTGCTAATTTACTTACTTTGGGTCCACCTGGGTATCCCAGCCCCACTACTCTTGCAACTTTATCGAATGCTTCTCCAACAGCATCATCCCTGGTTTTACCGAGTACTTCAAACTCATTATAATCTTTTACATTTACTAAATGAGTATGTCCACCTGAAATAATTAAACATAAAAATGGCGGTTCTAAATCTTTATGTGTTAAATAATTTGCAGAAATATGTCCTTCAATATGATTTACTGGTATTAACGGTTTTTTCGTTACAAGGCTTAACCCTTTTGCATAAGAAATTCCAACAAGTAATGCCCCAACCAATCCTGGTCCTTGTGTTACTGCTATCCCATCAATATCTTCTATACCTATATTTGCTTCTTTTAGTGCTTTTTTCATTATTTGATTTATTTTTTCTGTATGACATCTTGAAGCAATTTCTGGAACCACTCCACCAAACTCTTCATGTATTTTAATTTGAGAGTCTATAATATTAGACAAGACCTCTCTGCCGTTTCTAACAACAGCTACAGATGTTTCATCACAACTTGTTTCAATTCCTAGTATGTTCACGTCCTTCAACTATTTATCTCTCCCTTGTTTAAAATAATCCAAATACAAATGTTACTGCTGTAAATAAAAATTCCAGTATCCACATTATAACTGGTGCTACTACTCTTCCTAATGCACCTGATATCCACAATATTATAAATGCAATGCTTAGCATATAACTATTTCTTTCTATCCAAACTTTAAAATTATATGGTAATACACTTCTAAAAATTTTCTCTCCATCTAATGGTGGTAATGGTATAAGATTAAAAACTCCGAAGACCTATATTTACAACTATAGTAATCTGCATAAAATACATTAACATTGTCATATTGCTTGCATCTGGTACATACTTTGCTACAGCAACAAATATAATTGTTCCTATAAATGCTATAAAGAAATTCATTAAAGGGCCTGCTAATGAAACCCATGCCTCACAGGTTTGTCTGGATTTATTACTGGTAAAATTATTTGGATTTATTTGAACTGGTTTTCCCCAACCCACATGTGCAAATATTAATACAATCGTTCCAACTGGGTCTAAATGAGTTAAAGGGTTTAAGGTTAATCTTCCTTGATTTCTCGGTGTTGTGTCTCCCAATTTATCTGCTGCATAAGCATGTGCAAATTCATGGAAAGTTATTGCTATTATAATTCCAGGAAGTATAAGAAGGATATGTTCTAGCCCTCCATTTTGCAAATTACCTATAGACATTAAAACTAAAACTCCAAGTATAACATATAACATACCTTTATCCATCTGTCCAAACATATTCTAACTCCTTCCACATTTTTCAAAATTTAATCGAAACTTTATCTTCCCCATCTAAAATAAATAGTTCTGTTTCTTTAAAATTAAACCACCTTGCCACTATGTTGTTAGGAAATATAGCAATCTTTGTATTGTATCTTGTTACATCGTTATTGTAAATCCTACGAGCCGCTTGCAATTGACTTTCTACTTTTATTAAAGATTGTTGCAATTTCAAAAATTGCTCATTTGCTTTTAGATCTGGATTATTTTCAGCAACTGCCATAATTGTTTTGTATTTGATATTGAGTTCGTTAGTTGCCTTAACATCTTTGCTCTCATTATATATGCCTCTCAGTTCAGTAATTCTTTCCAATATCTCTTTCTCATAATTTATATATTCCTTTGTTACTTCAATTAGGTTCGGTATAAGGTCAAATCTTTGTTTTAAATAAACATCTATTCCACTTTTTGATTTATATACATGATTTCTTAAAGTTATTATTCTATTATATATATAAATAATACTAATAATAAATATTACAATTATTGCTACGAAAATTCCCATTACATTTCCCCCTCTTTTTCCTCTCTTATCTTACCATAATAATCAGCTAAAAACAATAAATTTTCATAAAAATGCAGTTTTTGTGAAAATTTGATGTATTGCCTTTGTTTTCTATATATGTTACAATTTATTTGAGGTGTTTTGATATGTCTTTATTGTTTATTTGTATTTTTGTTATACCACTACTTATAATATTCTTACCTCCTCTGGTTATAAAGACTTTAAAACCTAATTATAAAGAGTATGTGTCTTTAGATAATATTCCTGATGAATTTGAAAATATATACAAAGATTTGCATAATAAATATATTGATTCTTTAGAGCCTATGAGAAGACAAGTTCGATGGAGAACCATTTCCTTATACTCTGCTATGGCTTTGTTTCTTATAACTTATATGTTTGGAAGAACTTTTAATAATGAGCTTATCTATATTGCACTCATATGCCTTTTATTAATATTTATTACTGCGTTTATGAATTCTAAACATAAGAATAGATATGTAAGCACTTATAAAGAAAAAATAATTGCAAAATTTATAGAACTAATCAACAATAAATTAACTTATAATCCCACTGGCAGTATTCCACAAGAAGATTATAAGAAAGCAAATTTTGATAACAGACCTTTTAACAGATATTATCCAGATGATTATATAGAGGGACATCTGGACAATAATGTATACTTAAAAATGTGTGATTTACATATTCAACAACATACTCGGTAGTGGCAAAAACAGTCATACTGAAGAAATATTTAAAGGTATATTTGCTTACATTACTTGTAACAAAGATATTGGAACATACATAAAGATTCTAAAAAACAGAAAAATAAATTTTGCCAATACATCTGATAGAGTATTGATGGATAGTGAAGATTTTGAAAAGTTTTTCGACGTTTATTCTGAGAATAGAATTACAACAACACAATTATTAACAAGTGATATAATGGAGCTATTGGTTGATTTTTATAAAAAATATTATTTAGATTATGAAATTGTGTTTAGAAATAACATAATCTATATGAAGTTTTCTACTGGTGCTATGTTTGAGCCAAGAATATTTGGCAATTCAATGGATAAAGAATTGCTGTTTGTATATTACTCTATATTAAAATTGATTTTAGAAATTAGCAACAAAGTTAATGATGTTTTACATGAAATAGAAGTTTAGGCAAGAAAAGAGGTATTTTAAAATGTTAATATTTGAAAAGAATATATCAACTAGAATATAACCCTATAGATATAGAGCCTCTTAGAACACAAGAATATTATAAATCCGCAAATTTTGATAATGCAAACTCTCTAGCGCTTTTCTCAGATGATTGTATAAAAGGATTCTTAGATAATGAGATTTTTATAAATATGTGTGATTTAAGCGTTCACTACGATGGTTCTCACAGATTTTACGGCATATTTGCCCATTCAAAATGCAATAAAGATATTGGAACATTTGTAAAAGTTTCTATAAATAATACAGCTACATCTCCTAAAAAGGATAAAGTAGAAATCGATAGTACAGAATTTGATGACTACTTTAGTGTGTATTCTGACAATAAAATTATAGCAACACAATTATTAACAAGTGATATAATGGAGCTATTGGTTGATTTTTATAAAAAATATTTTTTAGATTATGAAATTGTGTTTAGAAACAACACAATATATACGAGGTTTTTTACTGGCCCTATGTTTGAGCCAAAAATATTTGGTAATTCAATGAATAAACAATTGCTATTTACATATTATTGTATATTAAAATTTATTACAGAAGTTAGCCAAAAAGTTAACAAAGTTTTGCGAGAAATGGAAGTATAAAATATATTAGCTATTGAAAATAAATAAAACAAGAAGATGTCCTAAAAGTAAGTTTAATTAGAAAAAGTCCTAGCATATATATAATATTTAAAAATCACCCGTTCGACCCCCGATGCCACGGGTCTGTCTGTGTCGTAGGGCCCCAATTTTTAAATATTATATATATGCTAGGACTTTTTCTTTTAAATCTCTACCTTTAGAACATCTCCTTGTTTTATTTGTTTTCAATTATTGGTTTCATAGTTGGGAATAATATAACATCCCTAATAGAAGCCTGATTTGTAAGAAGCATAATAAGTCTATCTATTCCAATTCCAAGCCCTCCTGTTGGTGGCATACCATATTCAAGAGCATTTACATAGTCCTCATCCATCATACTTGCTTCTTCATCTCCTGCTTCTCCTGCTTTAACCTGTTCTAAAAATCTTTCATACTGATCTATAGGATCATTTAATTCTGAATATCCATTTGCATATTCTCTACCACCAATAAACAATTCAAACCTTTCTGTTAATCTTTTATCTGTTGGCTTCTTTTTTGCTAATGGTGATATTTCAACTGGATACTCACATATAACAGTTGGCTGAATTAGAGTATGTTCAACTTTTTCATCAAAAAATAGTGCTATAATATCTCCTCTTGTTGCTTTGTTTTTGTCATATTCAATTTTTGCTGTCTTTGCTGCCTTCACAGCCTCTTCATCTGTTTCAATTTTATTAAAATCGACTCCTGTAACTTCTTTAATACTATCAATCATTGTAACTCTTCTCCAATTTGGAGTTAAATCAATATCTTGTCCTTGATACGATATTTTCATTGTTCCTAGTACATTTTTTGCAACTGTAGATATTATTTCTTCTGTTATATTAATAATATAATCAACATTTTGATATGCTGCATACAATTCCAACATGGTAAACTCGGGATTATGTTTTATATCCATTCCTTCGTTTCTAAAGTCTATTCCCATCTCATAAACTTTATCAAAACCACCAACTATCAATCTTTTTAAATTAAGTTCTGTTGCAATTCTTAAATACATCTTTAAATCAAGTGTATTATGATGAGTTATAAATGGTCTAGCAGTAGCTCCTGCTGATAATGTATTTAACATTGGAGTGTCTACTTCTATATAATCTTTATTATCTAATATACTTCTTATTTCTTTTATAATTTTTGTTCTTAATAAAAATGTCTCTTTAACTTCTGGGTTTACAATTAAGTCTACATATCTTTGTCTATATCTTAAATCTGTATCTTTTAACCCATGATATTTTTCTGGTAATGGTCTTAGCGCTTTTGAAAGAAGTATAATTTCTTTTGCATGTATAGAAATTTCTTCTGTTTTAGTTTTAAATACAAATCCTTTTAGCCCAATTATATCTCCCATATCATATGTTTTAAATTCTTTATATTTTTCTTCACCCAAGTCATTAGTACTAACATAGCTCTGAATTTTTCCTTCCGAATCTTGAATAGTACAAAAAGAAGCTTTTCCCATTATTCGCTTTGCAATTATTCTTCCAGCTATAGATACATTTTTACCTTCATAGTCTGAATATTTATCTTTTATATTTTCACTAAAATGTTCCCTATCATATTTTGTAATTTCAAAAGGGTTTTCATTTTTTTCCTGTAACTCTGTAAGTTTTTCCATTCTTACTTTCATTAACTTATCTAAATCTAATTCTTCTTCAATATTTTCGTTTATTTCGTTCATTTTTCTATTCCTCCATTTTTTAATGATTGCAAAATTTACTCTGTAAATTTTACATAAGCTATCTGTAATTCGCTACGCTCAAACAACTAGCTTAATTATACACTATTTTTCCAATGTTGTAAACTCATTTGTTAGCATCTATTTTCCCCTCATTTTCTCCTGTTTTGTTATTATCTCAATTAATTTTTTGGTAGTAAAGCTTAGCCTCTGATTTTTTGCTGTTGCTACACAAATATATCTTTTTGGAATTTTCGGTTCAACATTTAAAACAAACAATTCCTTATTTTTTATTTCATCCTCAATATATTCTTTAATGGTGTACCCAATACCTAATCCAGCCTTTGTTAGTTCAACCAAAGAATCGAAATTATTACTCTCTATATTTGGTTTTAATTCCACATTATTTTCTTTTGTTAATTTTTCTAAATAGTATCCAGAACTATCTGCAGGCTTAACTAATCCTATTAAAGGGTAATTACTTATATCTTTTAACGTTATTTTTTCAGTTAATAATTCTTTATATGAATTATTAACTGAAAAACAATCTTGAATTCTTTTACTTTTGACTATATTAATATCTTTTCTAGTATTATAAGGCAACTTCAATATTGCTATATCTAACAAACCATCTTTAAGTTTTTGTATTGTTTCGTTTGTATATTCCTCAATAATTTGGATATTAATTTTAGGATGTTGCTTGTTAAATTCTTTTAAATATGGAAGCAAAAAATTTTTTAGAAGTCTAAAACTATTGCTCATTCCAATTTTAATACTTCCCGATTCTAGGTTAATTACATCCATAAATTTACGTTCTGAGTTTTGAATATGTTCCATTATATATTTTATATCACTATAAAATATTTCACCTTCACTAGTTAAAATTACACCTCTTTTTGTTCTTACAAACAATTGCGCCCCCAATTGTTCTTCCAGGTTTTTAATTGATTTACTAATTGCTGGCTGTGAAATCATCAATTCTTGAGAAGCTTTTGTTATGTTTCCAATTTTTGCTACAACGTAGAAAACTCTATATAATTCTAGATTTATATTCATAATAACCTCCAGTTATGATAAGTATAACATAATAGTATTTTTATTATACATTATAAAAGGATATAATGCAATAAAAAGGAGTAATTAAAATGTCAAAAAAGTTGAAAATTATTTTGGTAATTATCTTAATTTTAGCAACAGTCTTGGTGTTTATGGCTTTTAACAAAAAAAATAGCCAAGAAGAAAGAGTATTAAGGCTGGCAATACCATCTGTTCTTCATAGCGGACCTATATTTGTGCTTGATGAATTGAATTTACTAGAAAAATATGTGCCAAATGTTAAATTGGAACTCACTATTATTGAAAACGGCTCAGCTGTAAACGAAGCGTTCTTAGCTAATCAAATTGACGGCGGGTTACACAATATTACAAACTTTCTAATTGGAATAGACAAAAATATTCCATATAAGATTCTTACATCTTTGTCGCATGGAACTATAAGTATACAAACCAACAATCCTGAAATAAATAGTTTTAAAGATATTAAAAAAAGTGATATTATTTCAATGGGCTCATTAACCGGAACAAGTGGTTTAATTCTTCGTTTAGCAACACAACAGTATTTTGGCAACTATAATGCACTGGATGAACAAATTATTATTATGGGTCGTGACGAATCACAAATGGCTCTTATAAATAAATCTGGAGGAATTACTCTTGCAATTTCCGATTTGGCTGGGCGTAAAGTTTTGGAAGAATCTGGTTGTAAAACAATATTAGAAGATAGGGAATTATTTGAAGGAGATTTATTAACAACCTGCCTAGTTTTTTCTGAAAATTATTACAATGAAAATAAAGATATAATGGAAGGATTTTTAAAAGCAGTTGAAGAAGCTATTGAACTCTTGTATGAAAAAGATGAAAATGCTTTAGAAATTGTTACAAAAAAGACAGGAATGGAAAAAGCTGATTTCATCGAACAACTAGATTCAAAAGACCAAATCTATCTTTTAAATAGTTATTCTAGCATAGACGTATTTGCAGACATGTCTATAAATGTTGGACTTATATCTTCTAAAAAATCATTAGACAATATTATATTTAATTATTCGGGAAACTAATTTTATGAAAAAAGTTTTAAGTAGATGTTTATTCTTAATTTTTATAGGAGTTGTTTGGGAAATAGTTTATTCATTAGGAATATTCCATGAATTATTGTTTCCCTCTTTAAAAACGATTTTTTCTTCTTTAATAAATAATTTAATCGATGGTAATTTACTCCTTAAAACATTTAACACTCTAGTTCTAATTTTCAAAGGATTGTTTTTTGGAATTATAGTTGCTTTAATTTTGGTAGGCTTATCTTTGTCAAAAAAAATTTTCAGGGAAATAGTTGATAATTTAATTGTTTTTCTTAATCCAATTCCTGGAATGGCAATTTTCCCTTTATGTATCTTGTGGTTTGGTTTAGGCCAAACATCGATGATTGTTATTATTTTACATTCTACTCTTTGGGGTTTAATTATAAATATATTAGCTGGAATCGATACTATTCCCCTTATCTACAAAGAGATAGGTTTAAATTTAGAATTAAGTAAATTTCGAATGATAAAAGATATTTATATTCCAGCCTGCATGCCACATATTATTTCAGGTCTTAAATCTTCAATCGCCAGAGCTTGGCGAACAGCTATATCGGTTGAAATCATTGCTGGAATTATGGCAAATAATGCAGGGCTTGGATGGTTAATGACTTATCAGAGAAGCACACTAGATATGCCAGGATTATTTTCCACAATTATAGTTATTATGATAATTGGTATTTTATTAGAAGAATTAATATTTAACAGGCTGGAAAAATTAACTATTAAAAAATGGGGGATGATAAAATGAAACATTTACATATTGATAATGTAAGTAAATCTTTCACAATTGATAATAAAAAAAATAAAGTACTTAATAATTTAAATTTCGAAATAAGTAAAGGAGAATTTATTTGTGTTGTTGGAGCATCTGGATGTGGTAAAACTACTTTGTTGCGTATTTTAGGAGGCTTCGAAAAACCAACCAAGGGTGATGTTATATGTAATAACGAAAAAATAAGCAAGCCCAAAATGAAATATGCTTATGTTTTTCAAGATTTCAATCAATTATTACCATGGAAAACAGTTAAACAAAATATAATCTACCCATTAATTTTAAGCAATAGTTATACAAAAAAAGAATGTGAAGCAAAGGCAGATGAATATTTAAATCTAATTGATTTAAAAGAATATGAAAATTACTATCCATATGCATTAAGCGGTGGTATGAAACAGCGAGTTGCAATTGCTAGAGCACTTGCAATGCAACCTGAAGTATTGTTTATGGACGAACCATTTTCTAGTGTTGATAATCAGACTAGAGAAAAATTACATGAAGAATTATTAAATGTTTGGAAAGAACTAGGTTTAACAATTGTTTTTGTTACTCATAATATTGAAGAAGCCATTCGTCTCTCAACTAGAATCGTAGTTTTAGGCAATAAACCAGCAAATATTATAGAAACATTCAATAATAATGTATCTGGTAAAAAAAGCCCTGCCGATAATGGATATTCAAAATTATGGAATGATTTACACAAAATTATAATGAATTAACCAAACCTTTTCGCTCATTTTTTCCTTCTTAAAATCCAGCCTTGCTCAGCTTTAACTGGCAACTTCAAAACCACTGTTTGTCCAAGTTTTCCTGGATTTACTGTATCTATTTCTTCCATTGTTTCAGAGTCCCACAATTTATCTATTTTAAATTCCAGGCTATCTAGTTTACCTGGTACAATTAGTTCTAATGTATCCTCTACATTAAGTTTATTTTTTATTTCTATTAAAGTTTTATCTTTTATATCTTTTAAAACTATTCCTCCAAACTCATATTCTGAATTATATTGTTTACCAGAATAGTTTTGTATATCTTTATTGTCTCTATCGTTAAAATAAAGTGGCGTAAATTCTCTTGTTTTAGTTTTCTCAAGCTCATTCAAATATTTTTCTGGGTTATAATTTTTCGGGTCACTTATATAATCATCAATTGCATGCCTGTATGCATTCACAGTTGTTGCCAAATAATATTCCGTTTTCAGTCTACCTTCTATTTTTAAACTGTCTACACCTATTTCAATTATTTCTGGAATTTCTTTTATTAAACACAAATCTTTTGATGACATTATATATGTTCCATTTTCATCTTCTTCAAGTGGCATTAAATTACCTGGGTTGTTTGTTTCTTCAACATATACATTGTATGCCCATCTGCAACTTTGAGTACAATCACCAAGATTTCCGTTTCTCCCACTTAAAAACTCACTTAAAAAACACCTGCCAGAATACCCAAAACATAATGCACCATGTACAAACATTTCTATACTTAAATCTTTTGGCTTATTTTCTATTATTTCTTTTATTTGATTTTTGTTTAATTCTCTTCCGAAGTATAATTCGCTTTGCGCCGTTCTTATGCCAGAAGTTACAAGAATGATAGCTTACTGTATTTGCCTGTGTACTCATATGTATTTCTGTATTTGGTGCATATTGTTTTACAATATCTAAAACTCCACCATCAGACACAATTATTCCATCTACACCTAAATCATTTAATATTTTTGCCTGAACCTTAATTTCTTCATATGTTTCATCAAAAGCATATATATTAATAGCAGAATAAACTCGTTTATTAATTGTTTTTGCATATTCTATTGTTTTATATAAATCGTTATTTTCTAAGCCTGACCTTGAACGCAAAGACAGTTTAGGAGTACCACCATATACTGCATCTGCACCATACATAAATGCTATTTTTGCTTTTTCAAACGACCCCGCCGGAGCCAACAATTCCACTTTTTTCATTCTTTTACACCTCTAATGACAATCCCAGTCGAATTGTGCATTTTCAAATTTTTTAGCTTTTAAATCTTCTTCTGATATTAATAACCAAGCTATTCCCATATCCCCTATCATAATACGCTTATCTAAATAACTATCTATTTTTATTAAACACTCAGTTAAATTTTCATTGCCATTATTTCTAGGATCGTTTTGTGTAAAGTCTGCATAACCTCCAACAAGTCCTTTTTCTATTTCTAATTTATTAAATATTAATTCTTCACTATTTTTATCGCCAGTTACCTCATCTACATCAAAGTAATGAGCTATATTTGAGTTAAACACTTCGTTAAATATTTTACAAAAAACCGTATTAAATCTAAAGTCGTTCACAGGCATATATGTTTCGTTCTTCTGTAGTTTTATCTTAATTGGAGCCTGTGCAATAAACTGACAATCTATTTTCGGAAGATTTTTATTATAGTTATTGTCTATGTTCTCAATATACCTTACTTTATATTGAGTCGGGTAAGATAATTCCTTATCAACAAATAATTGTAATAATCCGTTTTTAGGATAGTTTTCCAATTCTATATCTTTGAAATTAATTTGAATAAATAAAGGCATATAATCTCCATTTGAATCTTTAGGATAATCTTCATTTATTGCTATATAAGGAACTCCTCCAATTTTACTATCAAATAATGATGGTTCTTCATCTAATACCGTAATTGAATAACAATACTTTTTTGTTTTCTCTTTCAACTTTTGTATAACTATATCTAATCTCTCATTCATAAGATATCCTCCTCTTTTAACAATTTCATTTTACTATAAATCCCCTTAAAATACAATTATTATTTATTTTTTCCTAAATTTGTGGTAATATATGTATTATGGATATAAAATATTTAGAAAAATTAGAATTTAATAAGATTTGCAAGATATTGGAAGGCTTTGCTATAACATATATTGGGAAAAGCCTATGTACTGGATTGTTTCCATATAGCAATAAGAAAGATATTGAAAAAGCATTAAAACAAACCACTGAAGCAAGTATTCTTTTATATAGAAGCGGTAATCCTCCAATGTGTGAAATAAAAGATATAACTTTGCATATGAAAATGCTTGATGAAAGTCATTTCCTTAACTGTCCCCAGCTTTTAGATTTAGCAAACATTTTAAAACTTTCTAGAAGTTTAAAAGAATATTTCTTTCACGAAGACTTTGAATTAGACCAGTTTGTTTATTTAACTGGCTTGTTTAACAATTTATATACAAATTTAAATATTGAAACATCTATATTTAACAGCATATTAGATGAAAACACAGTTTCAGATAATGCAAGTTTTGAGTTAGCTTCTATAAGAAAAAATACACATGCCAAAGAACTTGAAATAAAATCAAAATTAAATTCTTTGTTAAATTCAAAATATATACAAGAACCTGTTGTAACACTTAGAAGTGGCAGGTTTGTTATTCCTGTAAAAAATGAGTACCGTTCAGAAGTAAAGGGTTTTATTCACGACATCTCTGCTAGTGGCTCTACTGTGTTCATTGAGCCAATCTCTGTATTTGATTTAAATAATGATTTAAACAATTTAAAAAATGAAGAGATTATAGAAATAGAAAAAGTATTGCAAAAATTGTCTTCATTGTTTTTTAATATTATAGATAATTTAAATAACGATTTGAATTTAATTGGTTTAATAGATTTTATTTTTGCTAAAGCAAAATATTCCAATTCATTAAATTGTTCTGAGCCTACAATTAACGAAGATAAACACATCAACTTTCTAAAAGCATGGCATCCGCTTTTAGATAAAAACATTGCAGTAAAAAACGATGTTTCTATTGGCAAACAATACACAAGTTTAATAATTACCGGGCCAAATACAGGTGGTAAGACTGTAATTTTAAAAACAGTTGGGCTTCTTACAATAATGGCAATGAGTGGTTTACACATCACAGCAAAAGAAGGAAGCAGTATTTTTGTTTTCGATAATATTTTTGCAGATATTGGAGACGAACAAAGCATTATAGATTCATTAAGTACATTTTCATCTCATATAACCAACATTGCAAAAATTATAAAAAGCTCTTCTTCTAATAGTTTAATATTAATTGATGAGCTAGGCTCTGGAACCGACCCAATCGAAGGAGCTAACCTTGCAATCGCTATATTAGAGCATTTCCACACAATCGGAACTTTAACAATATCTACAACACATTATCCAGATATAAAACATTTTGCTTTAATGAAAAACGGATTTGAAAATGCAAGTGTTGAATTTAATCTAGATACTTTATCACCTACATTTAATTTTTTAATTGGAGTATCTGGCCAAAGTAATGCTTTTATAATTAGCCAGAAACTTGGTATTCCAGAAGACATTATTTCAAAAGCAAAGTCGCTTACAAACAGTAATAAAATAAGCCTAGAAGAACTTTTGAACACTGCTTATGAGAATAAGCGAATTACTGAAATTGAAAGACAAAAAGTAACTCAAAGTTCGCTAGAAATTGAAAACATAAAAAGCAAATTGGAAATAGATTATTCAGAACTTATAAATAAAGAAAAAGAGATTATTAATAATGCTAAAACAAAAGCCAGAGATATTTTTATATCTGCAAAAGAAGATGCAAATGAAATTATAAATGAAACCCTCAAAACCAATAATGCCAAAAAGTTAAATGAATTAAGAAACAATATAAATGAAAAAATAGATGAACTTCGGTTCAATAGAAAATATAACTTTAAACAAAGAGCCATTATCTGTTCAAGATATACAGATTAACCTAGAAGTGTTTATTCCTAGTATAAACCAAAATGGAACCGTGTTGTCTCTTCCATCAAAATCTGGAGAAGTCCAAATTCAAGTTGGAGCAATTAAAATGTTTTTTAATGTTTCTGAATTGTCTGCTGTGTCTGCCGAAACCAGTAAACCCAACCAATCAAACACTCCAAATCATCGTATGGGTAGACGCCACTCTTCTTCGCCCCGCCACGAATTCAACACAAAATCAATCCCATCTGAAATAAATGTTATTGGGCAAACTGTTACAGAAGCATGTTCAGTTATAGACAAATATTTAGACAACTGTTCTTTAAGTAGTTTAAAATCTGTACGAATTATACATGGCAAAGGAACAGGTGCTCTTAAAAACGGTATACACAAATTTCTAAAAACTCACCCACATGTGGAAGATTTTCGAATCGGCACTTTTGGAGAAGGCGAGCTTGGTGTTACAATAGTAAATTTGAAATGAGTATATTTTTGTTACTCTTTTTCCAATGGAACTACTCTTAAAGTATATCCCATTGGAAACAACATTTTTATCGTTGTATCAATTCTTGGAGAATTTTTATTTTTTTCAAACCTTGCAATAACTGATTGTTTTAATCCAGTTTTCTTTGCTAATTCAGTCTGTGTTAGTTTGCTTTTTTTCCTGGCTTCAATAGTAGCATTTATAATATCCAATTCCAACTGTATCTCTGCCTCTTGCTCTGGACTAATGTTAAGCTGTTTTCTAATATCCTCCCATTTTTCACTTGATTTATTATTCATAATTCTACCCATTCCTCTCTATAAAATCTCTAAAATTTGCTTTTGCCCTTTCAATACCGTATTCTAATTATAGCATATTTGCTATAATTAGTCAGGTATGTTTTATTTTAAATTTGGTAATTAAAATAATTTAAGGGCATCATAAAAATATGATACCCCCATTGTTTCATTCAATTTTTTTATTTAATTTTTCTGAACACTCCAGATACCTTTCCTAATATTTGGCAGTTTTCAACTATAATTGGTTCTAATGTGAAGTTTTCTGGTTGCAATCTAATGTATCCATTCTCTTTATAGAATGTTTTAACTGTAGCTTCATCTTCTATTAATGCAACTACTATCTCTCCATTATTTGCTGTATTTTGTTTTCTAACTAATATATAGTCATCATCAAAAATACCAGCTTCTATCATACTGTCTCCTGTAACAGTAAGCATAAAGCTTTCACTATTTCCAACAAAATCTATTGGAATTGGGAAAGTATCTGTAATGTTTTCAACTGCAAGGATTGGTTGTCCAGCTGTAATTTTTCCAACTACTGGAACTTCTACCATTTCCTTTCCAGAATAAACTGCTCTTTCAATTGTAGTTTCATCATCTTGAAAAGCTCCACCTTTCAATAATTTTAATGTTCTGCCTTTTTGAGTTTCTTTTTTAATATATCCTTTTTTGGTTAAAGCAGATAAATATGTATGTACTGTAGCTGTTGATTTTAATCCAACTCCTTTTCCAATTTCTCTAACTGAAGGTGGATAACCATTTTTCTTTACGTTTTTTTCAATAAATTTTAATATTTCTTTTTCTCTTTTATTTATACTATTCGGGTCTCTTCTTCTCATCTTAAAACCTCCCTTTGTTTTTCTTATTTAGAATATTATCACAAAACATTTGATTTGTCAAACAAAAGTTTTTAAATGTGATTAACAATTTTAAAAGGAGCCTTGAAAATTTTTTTCAAAGCTCCTTTTTTCACTACATACAATGAACAGTGCTATTACTTCCCAATATTGAAAGAGCGTTCTAAAACGCCCTTCTTAGCTGTTTTCCTATTCCATTAAACACTTTTATATGGTTTTCTTCATCCATAATAATTCTTTCAAGTGTGGCTCTTATTGTTTCGTTATTTGTTCTTTCTATTAATCTTTTATATTCTCTTATTGCCTCTTCTTCTGTACCAATATTGTATTTCAACATTTCTTCAATACTTTGAAAATTATATCTTACATTATTTGAACACCATTTATCGTTTTTACTTCCTATATAATATGGTGTTACCCCATTTTTAACTAAAATCCCACCAAGTGTTTTTAGATGCCTCATTTCTTGTATTGCAACAGCTAACAATAAGTTTGCAATATTTTGTCTGTTTTCATATGCAATATTTTCATATATGTATTGTGTTATTGCTGTGAGTTCACCTCCAGAACCTGCATAGCTATTGTACAATTCTCTTGTAAACAAAATATTCGGCCTACGAACCTCTATTTTAGGAAACGGAATTTTATCCATTTCTTTTAACATCTTATTTAATTCTTCATAATTCATATTAAGCACCTCTTAATATAATATGAATTATTATTGAAGATGGTACGAGTAATTTGGAAAAATACAGATAGACGGAGCAGTTGTATAATATTTAAAAATCACCCGTTCGACCCCCGATGCCACGGGTCTGTCTGTGTCGTAGGGCCCCAATTTTCAAATATTATACAACTGCTCCGTCTATCTGTATTTTTTCAAATTATTCGTACCATTCAAATTCCCAGTTAAGTATTTTTACATTATCTCCTGCCTTTACTCCTTTTTGTTTCAATGCCTTTTCTATTCCTGTTCGTTTTAACATTTTCTCTAAATATGCAAATGATTCATTATCTGATATATTAACTCTTCTCATTAAATTTTCAACAGCTGGCCCACTAACTATAAATTCCCCATTTACATTTTTTACTGTAAAGTCATCTTTTGCATCTTCTAAAGTATATATAACTCTATCTTCTGTATCTACAATCTCTTCTTTCGGTAAAGTTTTTATAATCTCAGATACATGATTAAACAACTGATTTAGCCCTTCGCCTGTTACCGCAGATATTTTAAATATCTCCATTTTATTTTCTTTTGCTAATTTCTCCAGTTCATCAAACAACTCTTCATCTTGCATACTATCAATTTTATTTGCAACTATAATTTGTTTTCTTTTTGATAGCTTCTCACTATATTTTTTTAGTTCTTCATTTACCTTTTTAAAATCTTCTATCGGGTTTCTTCCTTCTGTTCCAGCTACATCTATTACATGAAGCAATATTCTTGTTCTTTCTATATGTCTTAAAAATTGTATTCCAAGACCTATCCCCTTACTTGCTCCTTCAATAATTCCTGGTATATCTGCAATTACAAAACTATTTCCATATTCTGTTTTTACAACACCAAGGTTTGGGTCTATTGTTGTAAAGTGATAGTTTGCGATTTTAGGTGTTGCAGATGTTACTCTCGATAATATAGTTGATTTCCCTACATTTGGAAACCCAATAAGTCCGAGCATCTGCTAAAAGTTTTAGCTCTAATATAATTTCTTTTTCTTTTCCTTTTTCACCATCAATCGCAAAATGTGGTGCTTGTCTTGTTGATGTTGCAAAATGTGAATTTCCTTTTCCACCCATTCCACCTTTTAAAACTAATTCTTTTTGTTCTGGTTCGGAAATATCTACAATTACTTTTCCAGTTTCAGCATCTTTTAACACTGTACCTCTTGGAACTTTTATATATAAATCTTCTGCACTTTTACCATAACAATGGTTTCCACTTCCATTTTCACCATCTTCAGCTTTGAATTTTTTAGTATACCTAAAATCAATAAGAGTGTTCATGCTTTTATCTGCTTCAAAATAAATGTCCCCACCTTTTCCGCCGTCTCCGCCATCTGGACCACCTGCTGGGACATATTTTTCTCTTCTAAAAGTTGATGCTCCGTTTCCGCCATCACCTGATTTTATTGTTACTCTTACATAGTCTACAAACATTACCTTCTCCTCTCGTTCGAAATATTTTAGCAAATTGCGTTGTTAAAATTTTTAATAAACTATTTCGAACTCTCCACTACCAAACCAGCCCAACTTTTTCATATACCTCTTTAATCAATTTAATTGCTTTCTCGTTTGCTTTTTTTGCACCTTTTTCATATATTTCTTTTAACATCTCTGGGTTTTTCATTAACTCATTATATTTATCTTGAACTGGTTTTAGTCTCTCTATAACCGCTTCTGCCACTGCTACCTTAAAATCTCCATATCCCTTGCCAACAAAAGCTTTCTCAACTTCTTCCATAGACATTTCTTTTATAAGTCCATAAATTTCCATAAGATTGCTTACACCTGGTTTATTTTCCACATCAAATTTAACACAGTTTTCAGAATCTGTAACTGCTCTTTTAAATTTCTTCATAATCTCTTCTGGCTCATCATTTAAAAATATTGCATCTAATGGGTTAGTTGTACTTTTACTCATTTTTGCTTCTGGATTTTGTAACCCCATTATTCTTGCTCCTGCTTTACTTATATATGGTTCTGGTATATTAAAAGTTTCACCATAAATGTTATTAAATCTTTCAGCTATGTCTCTTGTAATTTCAAGATGTTGTTTCTGGTCTTCTCCAACTGGTACTAAATCTGCATTATATAGCAAAATATCTGAGGCCATTAAAACTGGATATGTAAATAATCCGCTATTTATATTATCTTCATGTTTTGCCGATTTATCCTTAAATTGATGCATTCTAGACAACTCACCTAAATATGTATAACAACTTAAAATCCACGACAACTCTGTATGTGCAGGTACATGTGATTGTATGAAAATTGTATTTTTTTCTGGGTCTAACCCACAAGCCACATATAGTGCTATAACTTTTAATGTATTTTCTCTTAACTTTTCCGGCTCATTTCTCACTGTTAAACTATGTAAATCTGCTATCATATAATATGGGTCATATTCTTCCTGCATTTTTACCCAATTATTTATTGCTCCTAAATAATTCCCTATTGTTAAATTCCCGAGTAGCTTGTATGCCACTCAATATCGTTTTCTTTCCCATAATTTTCCTCCAATGGGGACATTCCTCACAGCGTAGATAATCTTCGTAGTAAGAGGTGTGTACCCTTTTCTTTTAACTATACCATAAACCAATGCTTTTTTCTATACTTTTTTCATATATTGCACAAAATTTGAATTATATATATAATAGAATACATAGATTGGAAGTGATTTTCATTGAAAATAGAAATTAATAATGTGAGTAAATCATTTGGTAAAAACAAAATAATTAAAAATGTATCAATGAATATTAATAGTGGTGAAGTAATATGTTTTCTAGGACCATCTGGTTCTGGAAAAACCACACTTATACGACTTATTTTAGGTGCAATAAAAACAGAAAATGGAAAAATATTAATTGGAGAAACCGCAGTTCCTTCATTATCTTTAATTTCAAAAATTGGATATATGCCACAAAATGATGCATTATATAATGATTTAACAGCAAGTGAAAATTTAAATTTTTTCGCTGGGTTATATAATATACCTTCAAAAGATTTAAACAAAATGCAAGATGAAGCGTTAGCTGTAGTAAATTTAATTAATGATAAAAACAAACTTGTTTCTAAGTTTTCAGGTGGTATGAAAAAGAGATTATCTTTAGCGATTGCAATCCAGCACAAGCCAGACGTACTTTTACTAGATGAACCCACAGTTGGAATAGACCCTATTCTTAAACATAGTATATGGAAAGAGTTTATGAAACTAAAAGAACAAGGTAAAACCTTAATTGTATCAACACATGTAATGGATGAAATAATAAATTGTGATAAAGCAGGTTTAATATATTCAGGTGAACTAATTGAATTTGACACAATACAAAACCTATTATCAAAAACAAAAAGTGGCAAAATTGAAGAACTGTTTTTAAATATTTCTAAAGGTGGTGATATGCAATGAGCAGTTTAATTTTTCGTATAATTTGTCAATTAAAGAATGACAGACGAACATTAGCACTTCTAATTTTCGCACCTATTCTTGTTCTTACATTGATTAATTTTATTTTAGGTGATTCTAATTATACACCAACAATTACATTAATAGATATGCCAGATGAGTTTGTTTCTAAACTTGAAGAAAATTCAGATGTAACAAAAGTTTCAAACAATATAGATATTGATGATTATTTAAAAAATAAAAATGCAGATGCTGTAATTTGGATGGAACCAGATGGTCTTCATATTAGAATGCTTGAAGCTACATCAAAAACAGCAACTATTACAAAATTGATGAAAGGCTCTATAACCGAAGACAATGAATCTTCAAGTAACATTATAACTGATTTCGTATATGGCACAGATGATGAAAGCCAATTTAATTCTTTAGGGTATATATTTCTAGGTATTTTATCGTTTTTCTTTGTATTTGTTATTTCAGGTATGTCTCTGGTACGTGAGCGTTCTAACCAAACTATGGAACGCATGCTTATGACACCAATAAGGCGATTTAAAGTAATTGGTGGTTATACAATAGGCTTTGGAATTTTCTCAGCAATACAGAGTATTATAATGCTTTTATATGCACATTATATTTTAGGAATAGGTGCTATAGGTTCAATACTTTTATGTATATTAATAATGGTTATTTTAGCTATTGTGGCAGTATCGCTAGGTGCATTGGTTTCAATATTTGCCAATAGTGAATTTCAAGTAGTTCAGTTTGTTCCTATTGTAATTGTAACTCAAGTTTTCTTTTCTGGACTTATACCTATCGATACCATTCCATATGGTTTAGGAAACCTTTGCTATTTAATGCCAATTTATTATGGATGTACTTCTTTAAAAATGGTTATGATACAAGGAGCAAATTTGGCTCAAATTACCCCTTGGCTATCTGGCCTTTGCATATATGGTATATTACTGTTTATATTAAACAGTATCGCACTTAAAAAATATAGGAAAATATGAGAAAAGAAAGACTAAATTTTAGTCTTTCTTTTTTCATTTTATTTTGCAATCAATTTTCTATTGGGTTAAATGTAAGAGTTGCTTTTAGCGTAATGTTTTCATGCCATCTAAAATCATAAATCAAACGTTTTCCATCTCGTATATCTTCTTCATTTTTAATGGCTGGAGCAATAGCTACATCTGGTTCATCATGATATATTCCATCATCTAGCCAAAGACTATAATTATTCTTTATGTCATTCGGCTTGCATTGGTTATACATCTTATGAATGTACCAAAGCGAATACTCTGCATCACGCAAAAGTCTTGTTCCCACGTTTTCGCATAGGTTTTTCTTAAATAAACTTCTATGCCAAATGAGTCGCTTTATTCGTTCTTCCCATTCACTACCATATCCAAGTTCATATGCTACTTCCTTAGCCTGTATGTAGTTAATGTCACAAATTGCATCATTTTCCTTACTCTTAACTGCTTGTACCCTATTTCCCTCTTTGGATAGATTTGGTGTTACAAATATTCCACCATTTTTGAGAGCTGATCGATATGCTTCAGATTTGAGATAATCTTCCCATATTTCTTCATATCTCCCATTAAGTTTAATTACTCTTGGTGCTTGCATTATCTCTTTATCCATCTTGCTAGCATACAAGTATTCCGTATCCTGAAGTGAGATAATTTTAATATTGTCAATCCACACCCAACCTTCTTCGTCTTCTCTAATTGGAACTCTTTCAGCTTCAATGTTACCATAAATAGATCGAATCCAGCCCTCTCTGTCTGGAATTTCTCCAAACCCGAATTTCTCAAACGGATTTTTCAATGCAAAATTTTCTACCATGATGTCTCTCCTATACCCAAATGGGTGCTGTTTTATTAAAACAAATTATTAACATGTTCATTCTACCACAAGTTTGGCAGAAATTCAACTCATGAACATGTGTTTGACAAATACATTTTTGTATGATATGCTTAAACGAAAAAGGGGGCAAGCATGGAAGTTTTAGATAAATTAAAAATATTGGCAGATTCTGCAAAATACGATGTTTCTTGCAGTTCTAGTGGAAGCAAACGACCAAACACGAAAGATGGAATTGGTAATGGGTTTGCTGGTGGAATTTGCCATTCGTTTGCCTCTGACGGCAGGTGTATTTCTTTATTAAAAATACTTATGACCAATATTTGTATTTATGATTGCAAATATTGTATAAATAGAAAAAGCAACGATATAAAGCGAGCCTATTTCACACCTAAAGAAATTGCAGATTTAACAATAGAATTTTACAAACGAAATTATATAGAAGGGTTGTTTTTAAGTTCTGGTATTATTAATTCACCTGACTATACTATGGAACAAATATATAATGCTGTATATATTTTAAGAAAAGAACATAAATTCAATGGCTATATTCATGCAAAAATAATCCCTGGCAGTAGTCAGGAGCTAATAAATAAAGTTCGGAAGCCTTGTAGATAGAACAAGTGTTAATATTGAGCTCCCTTCTGAAAATAGTCTAAAATTATTAGCACCCAATAAAGAAAAACTAAATATATTAAACCCTATGAAACACATATCTAATAAAGTTTTTTCTTTGGAAAATGAAAAATCAAAATATAAAGAAAAGTTTGTGCCTGCAGGCCAAACCACGCAAATGATTATTGGTGCAAGCCCAGAAACCGATTTACAAATAATTTCTTTATCCGAATCTTTATACAACAAATTCAAATTAAAGCGAGTTTACTATTCTGCATATGTAAGCATCAATAACGATAAAAATCTTCCAGCATTAAAAGAGCCTCCATTGCTTAGAGAAAACCGACTATATCAGGCAGACTGGCTACTTAGATTTTATGGTTTTAATGCTAGTGAGCTTTTAAATGAAGCCAATCCAAATTTCAATACACTTCTAGACCCGAAATGTGATTGGGCAATTAGAAATATTCACTTATTCCCTATCGATGTAAATAAAGTAGATTACTATACATTACTTCGTGTTCCTGGCATTGGAGTAATATCTGCAAAACGAATTATTCAAGCTAGAAGAATGTCTAATCTTAATTTCGAGAACCTAAAAAAACTGGGTGTTGTTTTAAAACGAGCAAAATATTTTATAACATGTTCTCGGAAATTATTATACTCACTCTAGTTCATTTTCTCAAGAACGCATACAAAATAATTTGTTGCTTTTAGAGAGCCACAATACTTTTGAACAATTATCTTTGTTTGGGCGGAGCGAGTCAACCAACAAAGGAGGATAAAGTAAAATGCTTAACTGGAAACATCTAGATAAAACATATATTTACGACAACACCTTTGAAGGATTATTAACTATAGTGTTTTTAGTTTTTGAAACTAAAGTTAAACCTGTAAAAATTATTTCTAAAGAAAACTTTACTCCTACACTTATAGATAATGTTGAAGAAATTACAACCGATTTAAATAAATCTGAAAGAGTTTTTAATGGAATATTAAAAACAATGTCTGAAAAAACTTTATATTATATTTTTACTGCATTTTTATCATTTAATCCTGAAAAAGAAATAAATATTTTAGAATATATAATATTAGGTTTCAAACATGGCCCAAATATAGACAATATGCTTACATTTGATTCAGTGTTGTTTATACAAAAACTAGCCAAACAAGTTGGTTATGAAGTTCAAAGGTTTAGAGGATTTGTGCGTTTTACTAAAATTAGTAATGATTTATTCTATTCAAAAATCTGCCCAGATAATAATGTGTTAGAATTAGTTGGTAAGTTTTTTACAAACCGTTTGTCAAATGAAAATTTTATAATACATGACGAAAAGCGAAACATTGCTTTTTTATATAGCAAAAGCAACTACACAATTGTAGATGCTTCAAATTTACAAATACCAGAATGTTCTCACGAAGAAATTTTATATAAGCAATTATGGAAAACGTTTTTCAAATCAATTGCAATAAATGAACGAAGAAACTCGAGACTCCAGTTATCTTTCATGCCAAAAAGGTACTGGAAAAACATTTTTGAAACAGAATGAGCTTTAAATTATACAAAAGGTATACAAAAGGTATACAAAAGGGACGTGTTTTTTTGTATACTTTTTAAAAAGT
>JGI24705J35276_12238643_pt1 | contig 31594 bp, 27 predicted proteins | sample TergutNt197P4_FD_35276 | JGI IMG/M metagenome (IMG submission 35276) | reverse complement strand
GGCTCGATCGGTGCACTCAACGACCGCGCCATCACCACGGGCTTCCCGTGTGCCGGCGAAAATGGCCCCGGCGTCTTCATGATCGGGCCTTGCGTGGCCGGGATGCCGCCGCTGCAGTCGCTGACGGTGAACAACGGCGGTACCGTCACCGGCTACGTGACCTTGCTGGGCGATGCGGTTCATACCTTCAACAATGCCGGCACGTTCAACATGCGCAATTTCGCCGAGACCACCGGCAATGGCCAAAGAGATACGCTGGGCGTGGCGATCTCCAACTTCGGCGCGGGCGGCGGCATCTTCAACAATCTAGCGGGTGGGGTGGTGCAGCCGCTGCATGTGTCCAATCCGGCAACCATCAACCCCACCGGACAGTACATTCCAACCACCGGCACGGACAGCCGACCGCTGGAATCGAGCGTCTACAGCATGACGCAAAATTCTGCGATCACTCAGTCACAGTTCGTCAACGTGGCGACCTTCAACAATGCCGGCACCATCAATCTGCAGAACGGCGTTCCCGGCGATGTGTTCGTCATTACCGGCAATCCGGCAGCGGGCGGGACGCCGGGCACAGGCGTGTTTGTGTCCAACGGCGGCCGGTTGCTGGTCGACGCCACGCTCAACTCGGGCATTCCCTTGGGAGGCCAGTCCAACAGCATCTCCGACGTGTTGGTAGTCGACAGCACCCGTGTGGGCGCCGGTGGCGCAACACAGGTCTTCGTCAACAATGTCGGCGGCCTCGGCGCGCTGACCACCGGCAACGGTATCGAGCTTGTCGAGGTGCGCGACAAGCTGCCCGGCGCGTCGGCTGCGGGCGCGTTTGCGCTGGGCGGCCGTGTCGCCGCGGGCGCCTTCGAATATATGCTGTTCCAAAACGGCCTCGGCGGCGACGGGACCGATGGCAACTGGTATTTGCGCTCGACGATGATTGCGCCGACACCTGAGGTGCCGAATTTTCGTGCTGAGGTTCCGGTGGACATGACGGTGCCCGCGTTGGCCAGCCGGTTTGGCCTGACCATGCTTGGCACCTATCATGAGCGCGTCGGCGAGGACTATATCCAACAGGTTGCTCCGGCCCCGGCGCCGTCCGTCTGGTGCAAGGCGCCAGGGCAGAACTGCTACTACAAGGCGCCGCCGCAGACTGTCAGCGAGCAGCCGCTGGCGGTGTGGGGCCGGGTGTTTGGCGAGACCGGTGGAGTCGGTTCGGGCGGCTCGGACATGACGTCGAGCCTCGCCCGTTTCAACCAGAACGGTCCCGTCTATGACTTCTCCCTGGGCGGCCTGCAGGCCGGGGTGGATCTCTACCGCGGGCTGAACGACAACGGCAGCCGCGACGTTGCCGGCTTCTATGTCGGCGGCGGCCGCATCACCGCCGATGTCCAGGGGGTCTTCGGCGGCAAGGCTGGCACGACCGCGATGAACGGTTATTCGGTCGGTGCGTACTGGACGCGCACGGGCGTGCCGGGTTGGTATGTCGACGCGGTGCTGCAGGGCACGCGCTATGATCAGATCCAGGCAAGCTCCGTGCTCGGCCAGACCTTGGACTCGGCCGGTTGGGGCTTTGCCGGCTCGCTCGAGGGGGGCTACCCGATCGCGCTGGGTTACGGCTTTGCTGTCGAGCCGCAAGCCCAGCTGATCTACCAGCACCTCACCTTCAACGGCGGTGCCGATCAGTTCGGCCTCATCAACTTCGCCGACTCCGATGCGCTGTTTGGCCGTGTGGGCGCGCGGCTCACGAAGAACTGGAGCTTCTTCGAGGGTTGCCCGGCAACGGTCTGGGCCAGCGTCAACCTGTGGCAGGGCCTTGCCGGGACCGACACCAAGACCACGTTCTCCAGCCTCGACGGGCTCAATCCGGTGACGTTGCCCACCAACCTGGGCGGCACTTGGACGCAGTTCGGCCTCGGTGCGGCGGGCGAGGTGGCCCACAACGTCAGGGTGTTCGCCATCGGCGACTACAGCGTCTCTGTCAACCAACCCGGCCACAGCATCGGCGGGCGCGCTGGCATCAAGGTCACCTGGTAGGTGAACAACCACAAGGAAACGGAGCCATCTGGACCCCGATGATACCTCGCTTCACTCTGCGCTATATCAGCCTTGCCGGCACAAGCGGCTACGCGACTGCGGCCGCCGCTCTTGTCCGCGCAATGTCAGAGGCCGGGGTGAACATTGTATGGGAGCCAATGCCTCCTGAAGCAGCATATTCTTTGGGGTATGCTCCGGCGACTTCAATGTGGGGTCCACCAGATCCGACATGGTTCGCGCCAGACTTGCAGCGTTTAAGGGACGACAAACGTCATTGTGGAACGGTTATTGTCCACCTCGTACCGGAATATTACCCCTACTTCATTGCACGTGACCGCGGCAGGGGCGCACGTCAAATCGTCGGGCATACTGTTTGGGAAACAGACCGTCTTCCGGCGGGTTGGCCGGCACTTATCAACCAACTCGACGCAGTCATAGTACCGACAGAGCTTAATCGTGAGGTGTTTTACAGAAGCGGCGTCAAAGTGCCGATACTGGTCGTCCCACATTTGCCGCGCCAGTTTGATCAGTCTGCAAGCGCTACTGCGCGTGGTAACCTGCGCAAGCGTCTCCGCGAACTTGGCGACCGACGGATCTTCTATACGATATCGACGTGGCAGGAGCGCAAAGGCATTGCCTTCTTGATCAAAGCGTTCACGGAAGCCTTCACTCAACAAGAGCCCGTTGCTCTTGTTATCAAGACGACCCGGTTCGATCTCGAGCAAGTCCGGCACGATCATGGTTACGAAGGGCACCGCATTCGAACCTGGGTTCAGTTGGCGGCAATACTTGGTCGCACGATCTTGCGGCTGGGACGGCAGCCACCCCCAATCTATCTTCTGACGGCCGAGCTATTGGACGATGAACTGCAAGCGCTGCATGAGATGGGCGATTGCTATGTCTCCCTGTCCAGGGCGGAAGGATGGGGGCTGGGTGCGTTTGAAGCCGCCTGGTTAGGCAAGCCCGTGGTTGTGACGGGCTGGGGCGGCCCGACAGCGTTTCTAACTCCCGAGACTGCCTATTTCGTCGATTACTCATTAGTGCCAATACACTTGGCCGTACACTCGGCCGTGGCGAAAGCGAGCTACACAAGCGACCAAAGTTGGGCCGAACCTGATATTGGCTCCGCTGTATCGGCGTTGCGCGCTGTGATGGCTGAACCCGGCAAGGCCGGACAGCGGGGCGCTGCGGCTGCCTCACATCTTCGACGAACCATTGTGCCGAACCAGGTCGCTCAACGCTTATCGCAGAGCTTGGCAAATCTCAGTGGCGCATACAGGTAGCCTTGGGTCCCGTTACTATTCATCGGCGTGCAAGATCTCCAGTCCTGGTAGACCCCAGCACTGTGCGCCCATATCCTGGGCCATGATGCCGAGCCCCTCGGTTTCTATTTCTCCACGTTCCCATTCAGGATGATGCGGGCGTATCTTCGGATTGGTGACGCCGTATGGAAAGGGAGGAAAGATCAAGCCGTCGCGATGGAGGTCCGCCTTTACAAGCAGCATGGTGCCGCCGACGGCATCGAGACGGACCGCTTCCCGCCCACGCAAGTCTGCGAGATGCCTGGTTCCATGGTGGCTCCAGGCGTTGAGATCAAAAGTGGGGCCACCGGGCGTCTTCACGCAATGAGGTTGTACGATTTCAAACCCGGTTGCCAACAATCGATGGATGATGTCCGACGGATAGACGATGACATCTACATCAAGCCACAGAACCCAATCCTCGTCGCGCAGGGCGCGAAACAACAGCTGGTTGCGCGCCCGCGCAAGAATGCTGCGGCGGAGTTGCTGAATCTCCGGCGCCCAACGCGGCAGGAGCGGGGGGATCTTGAACCCGAAATCGCGCTTGATAAGCGTGATTCGGCGAGCGCGTTGCGAAAGCTCGCCCTTAAGTTCTTGGAGCTTGTCCCACGTGCCGTCGCTGCTGTCGCTTTCCAGCAACCCGACCGACAGGCGCCCCCTCGGCCAGTCCAAGTTGTTCAACCGCTCGACGTAACAATCGAGATGAGAATTGGCGCTCTTGACTGGGGTGAGAACGAGTACCGAGGGATGTTTTTGTGGTTTCGGGAAGATATCCGGAGGGCGTGCCAAAGTCATTTCCGTTGAGCTGTTGAGTGTTCCAGATCCGCGCATTCAGATGGCCTCAGCACGTGTCCGCTCGATCAGGATCCTCGCGCATGTCGCAAAGGCATCGAACTGGGAGGTGAGGTCATCGACGCCGAGCCTGGCCTTGAAGCCATCCGCGTAAGCATTGGAAAACATCCAGGTTCCTCCACCGGGATTAATCTCCAGGAGATAGAGATTGCCGTTCTTTGCTCGGAGTATGTCGCAAGCCTGAAGCGCTATATCCGGCATCGCGCAAGAAGCAGAAGAGGCAAGCGCCAGTATCGCGGGATCTCGCGTCGTAGAGGCGATCGAATGGGGGAGAGCCGGCATGAAGTCCGACTGCTGGAAGGGTTCCGCGCACCTATCCAGAGCCAACGGCTTGGTGGATTCTCGGTAGAATGTAAGAAGGGGCATACCGAAGAGCGTGAGAACACGACATGTCATGGCATACCCGCAATCGATGAATTTCTGGGCGACCATAGGGGCGTATCGACCTGGATGATCCGAGGGATAGTCGGATGACGCACGGTAGCGCACGTTTTCCGTCCGCAGGAGTTCGACGCCCTGTCCCCAAGACACCAGTTCATGAGTCGGTTTCACGATCACATATGGGCCATAGGTCTCCGGTGAAAGGATTGTTTCCGGGCGTATTTCCTCGAAAGTCGGCACCGGTAACCCTGCCGCAACGAGTCGGCTCATTTCTGTCAGCTTCGACATGGGCTTGCCGGCGTAGATTTTGCCGCGATCGGGACGAAAGGAGAGAAGCCTGATGGGCGAAAAAATCAGAGAGGGGCGGCGCGCCGCCTTCTTGCGTGTGTAGGATGAGGGCGTCAGATTCGAGGCAATAAACACCTCGATATCGGGCGCCTTTTCCTCGACGCGTGCTTTAATTGCTACAAAGTCCCCAAGGCCCTGCCAGCCTTCTGTATGAACCAATACAAGATTCAAGCTTGGGGCCATGCTTCAGTTTCCTGCCTCAGTTCCCACTCGCCGCGAGGCAGGCAGCCTGCTGAGAGTCGCGGCCTTGATCCGGTAGGCGAAATCACCGGGAGCAAGGCTCGACGCCATCACAAAATATTCAGCGGCGTCCCGACGGCGGCCCAAACGGAGGCACGCAAGTGCGGCCAATTCACAGGCCTTCTCCTTGAAGATGCTGCTGTCGAACGCGAGCAATCCGTCGACCAGCCGCTCTGGGTCGATGGCGCGCAATTCTTTCGCGATCTTGAGGGCCTCGCCCGGACGATCTGCATCAAGCAGCGCACGCCCGCGCAAAAACCAAAGCGCATAATCCTCTGGCACGCGTGCCAAGGCGTGATCGATCATCCCGAGAGGATTGCCGTTCTGCTCAATTTGAGTTCGCGCCAAAAGCTGAAAAATCAGGCTGGTGGCCGCACGCTGATCATCGGTATCGTTCCGCTCGGCGGCTGCAAGGCCCTCGGCTGCTGCCGCCGTGGCTTCGTCGGCACGGCCAATAGCCGTAAGAGTTTCTGCGAGATGGTACCAGTAGTACACTCTGTCGGGATTGCTATGCACCGCAGACTGCAATAGCGCCAAGTTACGCGCGTGCTTATGTGCCTGATCACCGTCATATCCGAGATGATTGATCTCCACCGTCGTTTGCACGATCGGCAAGCCCTCTTGGATGCTGATCTCACGGATGGCTGGCACTATCGTCTCATGGATATTTCCTTCGAAGCGGATGCGGGGGTCATTACGAAAGAGCCGCCACTCCCTGTATCGGGTGTAGCCACTCTTCGGTTGAAAGCGAACGAAGCAGGCGATGGCGCGTGGGTCGATGTAATCGGCGAGGATGCCGCCGGCCGGCAGACTTAAACGCTCATCCGCGTCTATATAGAGAACCCAATCGCAGGACACTGCAGCCAACGCGGCATTGCGCGCGGCGGCAAAATCCTGAGTCCAGGCATGATGAAGAAGGCGCACACCGGCCGTTGTCGCAATATCGACGGTCTCGTCTGTCGAACCCGTGTCGACGATGACGATCTCATCAACCCGTTCAAACAAGGATTCAAGACAGCCCGGTAAGACACCCCGTTCGTTCCGGACGATCATGGCCGCAGAAACAGTAACTGAGTCATCCATAGGGCGACCGATGGCAACTTCCGCACCTCAGCCAGACAAGCAGTAATCCGCGGCGCCAGGAGACATTGGCCACCACGGTCCTGCCCTTCCAGGCAGAACACCAAATAGAAGCTAAAGGTTTCCCGCGAGCGACATCGCCACGGAGACGTTGAGCTCGTTGACGGGGAAAGAAACGACCTTAGGCGTTTCGTACTTGGTCTTCGTTACCAGCGAACGTACCTTTTCCGTAACGTTCAGGGGCGCGGCATCCGTAGTCTTCAACCGGGTTGCGTTCGACGCGGCAGGCATTTGGTACCTCCCAAAATCGGGAACATTCGTCACGCGGCCTGATCTGCATCAATCTACATCAATATGTCTAAATGTGGTCGATGGAGCTGTCGATCAGGCGTGGCGTCCTGGGTATCCAATCCGGGCCGGAAGACGTTTCGGGGAACCGAAGATCGAGCTGATAGTGAGAACGAGCCATTCGGCTGCCTTCGGCGCGTGCATATACGTGCCCGCTGCGTTTCAGGCCGCGGAAGACGATCGGCCACAAGACTCGATCAGGCCTTGTGAGACCAGCGACACGAGACATGCCTCAATTTCGTCCTTCGGCGATATTGAAAGGTCGAACGCGCCCTGAAAAAGCTCCGCGATTGTATCGATGCTGCTGCGCCCGTCGCATAGTTCGAATATTGCCGCGGCGGTCAGATTGAGAAAATGAACATGTTCGCGACTATTGTCGTAAATGACATATCCGTCGGGAACCTCGCTGTACTCGAAGCCGTCGATCCGGCGAAAGAACGGTGCGATTTCATTTTTCATGTGGGAAGCTCCTTGAGGGACGGTACTTATAAGGTCATCGAGGATCGACAAATTCGCTCTACGAGAATCTTTCTGGCATGATGTCGCCTGACTTGCTGAAGTGCGTGCCTTGCGCGTCGATTGCGCTCTGCGGGGCATGCGAGGGCTTGGTGGCATGCTTCAGCAAATTGGCTGGATGTTGAGGCGATCCAACCTCCGGTGCCGGCAGGCCAGCGGAGCCCCTCGAAAGCGATTGGCGTCGCCACGCTCGCCACGCCATGCGCTGCCGCTTCAAGCACTTTGATACACGTTCCGCCACCAGCGCGTATAGGGGCGAGGGCGATCGTCGATCGTCGGTAGAGTTCGAATACATCCGGCACCTGCCCGAGAACAGAGATGCGTGGATGTCGTTCGAGCACCCGTACGGCTTGAGGCGGTTGGGCACCGGCAATCAGGAGACGGCAAGCCCTGCCGCTCCTCGCTCGCAAGCGCGGCAACACCTCTCGGCAGAACCACAGAATTCCTTCCGCATTTGGCTCATACGAAAGGGAGCCAAGGAACATTAGCGTCGCGCCGTCATCGCGCCTGGCAACATAAGCTGGAATCTCGACGGCATTTTCCACGACGTCGCAGATGAGCTGAGGGTGCCGCTGCCCAAGAAGCAATGCCTCCCGCCGACTTGCGACGAAAATACGTTGGAAACGTGGTCCGAAGCGCGAGACGAGAACATCGCATGCTCGTCCCTCCTGCTCGAGCCAGCCCGCTCGCACGGCCTTCCCATGATTTCGGGCTAGACGCGACTGGGAGATGAAGGAGGTCAGGTCGTCCTCGTCGAGATCAAGTGTCGCGGCTGCAGTTTCGGGAATGTCGTCAACGCAAGGGGCCATATAAGACCGACCGATATGAACGAGCTCCGGCGCGCAGGCCTTCACGATCTGTGCGATGTCCGAAAGGACAGACAAGGAGAGGAAACTGGTTCTGCTTGGCTTTCCATAAGCTCGAAACGCTTCGAGGCGAACATGTTCGTTCGGAATTTGCGAGAGTAGCGAGAAATGTGTCTCATTTCGGCCGGTGACAGGAACCACGTGGAGACGAACGCCAAGGTTATGCAGGAACTGAGAGGGGAGCGTCGGCCCACCTGCAACAGGGGCGAGGATGACATCCACCTGCGCAATGCGAGACAGGGCGTCAACGAACATGCCCATGCGCATTGCAAGGCCGTTTCCCGAACATGCAGGTAGGATCGGGCTGATAAACACAGCTTTGCGCAGGTTCATCGGAGATCCCTGTTCTTGCCCGGAGGTCACTTCAAATTCTCCCCAGACCAGGCAGCGAGTGTCGGGCGAGTTCAACTCCTCCAGCGCCGGCACAAGCGTCCTCGAGCTTGCGGCGGAACCGTCGTCAAACCGACGCATATCCGCGCCTTTCGCCTCAGCAACAATTTCTCCCAAAAAAATGGCAAATTTTGAGGCCGTTGACACCAAAAGGGTGGATCGCGCAGTTGCCGACCTCTCCTGCAACCAGCCTCTCCGCGGGGAACTGCATGTGGAGCGGGACGGGAAGGACGACAGAATCGTCGGTAGCACGCGAAAAATGTGATACGGTCCTCACCCGGCCGCCGGTGGGATATGCCGAGGTTTTTCGGCATTCCATAAGACAAGCGTTGCGCCAAGTCGTCGTGCGATGGACAGTCCTCTGACCGGAGGTCAGGGTTAATGAGTCCCGTCACCATCACTTTGCTTGTGCTGCTGGGCATCGGGCTGCTGCTCGCGCTCTGGCTCTTGGGCATCTACAACGGGCTGGTGGTTGCCGCGAACCGCTTCAAGAACGCCTTCGCGCAGATCGACGTACAACTCAAACGCCGCTACGAGCTGATTCCGAACCTGGTCGAAACCGTGAAGGGCTACATACGCCACGAGAGGGAGACGCTCGATGACGTCATCAAGGCCCGCAACAGTGCGATGGCGGCCGAGCAGAGAGTCGCCGCTGACCCCAGCAATCCGGCGGCCATGAGAGAGCTTAATCAGGCCGAGGCCCAGCTGGGCGGCGTCCTGGGCCGGCTCTTTGCCCTCTCTGAAGCGTACCCTGACCTCAAGGCCAACCAGAACATGCTCGCCCTGCAGGAGGAACTGACCTCGACCGAGAACAGGATCGCCTTCGCCCGGCAAGCGTTCAACGACGCCGCCGCCAACTACAATATCCGGCGCGAGGTCTTCCCAGCCAACACGGTGGCGGGCATTTTCGGCTTCAACGCGGCGGCGTTGCTCGAAACCGCAGAGACGGAGCGCGTAGCGCCCAAGGTGTCGTTCCCGTAACGCCGCCACCGCTGTGCGTCCCATGCTTTCGGTTCATGCTCCAAAGCCGGCTCTGACCATGGCCACGAATTTCTTTCAGCAACAGGATTCGGCGCGACGCAAGACCTTCCAACTGGTGGTCTATTTCGTCCTGGCGATCCTGATTCTGATCGCTCTGGTGTACGGGTTGTTGCTTGCGCTCAGCATGCATGACGCCCGCGAGCCGGTGTCCTGGTGGCAGCCGGAGTTGCTCCTGCTCGCGGCGCCGGGCGTGGGCCTAGTAGTTGGCGGTGCCAGCGCGTTCAAGGTGGCCCAGCTCGCTTCCGGCGGCCAAGCCGTCGCCCTGATGATGGGCGGTGAGGAGGTCCCTGGCACGACCACCGACGCGCGGCAGAAGCGGCTGCTCAACGTCGTCGAGGAGATTGCCCTGGCCGCGGGAGTGCCGGTGCCTCCTGTCTATGTTCTGAAGGAGCCTGGCATTAATGCTTTCGCGGCCGGCTACGCTCCGGGCGATGCTGTGGTGGCCGTCTCCCAGGGCTGCCTCAACTACTTGACCCGCGACGAGCTGCAGGGCGTGGTGGCCCACGAGTTCAGTCACATCCTCAACGGCGACATGCGGCTCAACATCCGGCTGATCGGCCTGATTTTCGGGATCATGGCGCTGTCCATCATGGGCCGCATGCTCATGTTCACGTCCGGCGGACGCTCTTCGGGAAGGAATGATTCCCGTGGCGCTTTGATGCTGCTGGGCCTGGGCGTGTTTGTGCTGGGCTTGGTGGGAGCGTTCTTCGGTCGGCTGATCATAGCGGCGGTATCCCGGCAGCGCGAGTATCTGGCCGATGCCAGCGCCGTCCAGTTCACGCGCAACCCTGACGGCATAGGCGGCGCGCTCAAGAAGATTGGCGGGCTGGCCGAGGGGTCGCGCATTGAAAGCCCCCAGGCCGCCGAGGCGGGGCACATGTTTTTCGCCAACGCTTTCGCTGGCGTGGGGTTCGCCGGACTGCTGGCCACCCATCCGCCCCTCGTCCAGCGCATCCGCCGGCTCGATCCCCAGTTCAACGGCCAGTTTCCAGAGGCGCAGCCGGTCGGTGTCGATCGGGAAGAACTCGAAGGCCCCCGCCGCAGTCCGCCGTTCGCCGGGATGCCAAGGTTGCCGGGGCTGCCGCAGGTGCCATTGCCGGTCTTGGGGTTCGCCGACGAAGCAGCGTCCCGGGTCGGCCAGGTTGATCCCGAAGTAATTCGCTACGCGCAGGCGCTGCACGACAGCATGCCCGGCGTGCTCCGGGCCGCCGCACAGGAGCCGTTCAGTGCCCACGCCGTGGTTTACGCCCTTCTTCTGGACTCGCGGGCGGACATGCGTGAGATTCAACTGACCCGGCTGAAGGCCGACGCTGAGCCACAGGAGTTCGCCGAAACCTTGCGGCTGGTCGCTCCTGTCCAGGCCCTGCCGGACACGCACCGGCTGCCCCTCCTGGATTTGGCCATGCCAGCCCTGCGGCAGATGTCGCCCCGCCAGTACCAGGCTTTCCGCGCACAGGTCGAGGGGCTCATAAACGCCGACCAGCAGCTGAGCCTGTTCGAATACACCCTCCGCTGTGTGCTGCATCGCCATCTCGACGCTCAGTTCCTGCCGCAGCGTCAGACGCGTCCAGTGCACAGCTCGCCGCAAAAACTGACGCAGCCGGTGGCGACGGTGTTGGCGCTATTGGCCTGGGAAGGCCAGCCGGAGCCCGACCAGGCCGCCCGGGCTTTCGATGCGGGCATGCGCGGCTACATCGGCAGCGACCACGCCCACCGCCTGCCACCCCGCGAGGAATGCTCCCTCGTCGAGTTCGATGCAGCGCTGCAGACGCTCAATCAATCCGTCCCCGCCATCAAGCGCCGGATCGTCGTTGCCTGCACGGCCTGCATCCTGGCAAACCAGCAGGTCACCGTCCGCGAAGCGGAGCTGCTCCGCGCCATCTGCGATACGCTCGACTGCCCGCTGCCACCGCTCGTCGTGGAGGAAGGACGATGAACGACAAGGCATAGTCTGAGATGTCGAGCGCAACTGCGTGATATTGCTTGCTGCACGCCTCCAGCACCATGTTTTCCGGATCCCTTGCGCCCCTGTTCTTCAGGAAGGTAAGCAGACAGCAGAACCCGGGCGCAACGCGTTGCGAAGTTGTATTGTGTTGAAGGGCTTGTGTCGGCTTTTCAAAGCTGCATTTGCGGATACATTCGTCGCGTCACGCTTGGGGAAGCAGAACAACATGGACACCACAACTCGCAAGTTTTCCGCCGTACGCGCGGCGATGCAGCGTTACGTCGATCGGGAGGTCCTCGCTGGCGTGTCCTGGTCGGTCTTGCGGGGACGCGATGTCGTCGACCAGCAATGTGTCGGCTTTGCCGACCGCGAGGCGAATGTCGCGCTGCGGACTGACCATATCTTCCGCGTCTACTCCAATACCAAGATTATCGTCACATGCGCGATCATGCTGCTGGTGGAGGAAGGCCGCATCGGCCTTGACGACGTGGTCGAGAAATTCTTGCCGCAGCTTGGCAATCGGAAAGTGCTCAAGGCAGGCGCGACAAGCCTCGCCGACGTTGAGCCGGCGCAGAGCTCGATCATGATCCACCAGCTTCTCAACCATTCATCCGGCCTGAGCTATGGGATTTTCGATCCGGGTACGGTGTTGTTCAAGGCATACAACGAAGTGCGCGTTCTCAATTCGCAGACGCCGCTTACGGATATGATCGACAAGCTGGCCGATCTGCCGCTCGCCTATCATCCCGGAACCAGTTGGGAATATTCGATTGCGACCGACGTCCTTGGACGCGTGATAGAGGTGGTCTCGGGGGAGGGACTCGATGCGTTCCTCAAAACGCGCATCTTCGATCCGCTCGGCATGGTCGATACCGGCTTTTATGTTCCAGCGGCCGAGCAGGGCAGGCTGGTTGCCTATTATCGAGGCGCCGACGTATTGGACCCGATGAAGCCGGGCCTGTGGCGGATCGACAGCCAGCCATTTACGCAGTGGCTTCCGCGGCTGTCGGGTGGCGGCGGACTTGTCTCGACCATGCCCGACATGCTCGCGCTGGTGCGAGCTCTGCTGCCGGGATCGGACGCGCTGCTGAAGCCTGAAACCATCAGGCAGATGATGACGAACCAGCTTGCTGGAGGCCAGACCATCAACTTCGCCATACTCGGCCCCATCCCCGGCAAGGGCTTCGGCCTCGGCGGCGCCGTCACCTTCGCGCCAACGCCGTTTGATCCGCCGAACTCGACGGGCGAATTTCAATGGGGAGGCGTCGCCGGCACACATTGGTGGATATGCCCGCAGGCAAACACCGCAGGCGTGCTGATGGCGCAGCGCCAGATGAGTTTTTGGAATCCCTTCTTCTTCGAATTCAAGCGCCTGGCCTACCAGGCCGTCGGCGCGTGATGGCCGAGCAAGATTGTATCAGGCCGGACACCACGATCGAGTGAGAGTCGTGCAGGCGGAAAGCGTTGCCTCCCGCCCGCTGTTTGCGTCAATCCTTCCACGGATCGAATTCGCCTTCGCCGGCCATGGCGACGGCGAACGGGCGCAGCGTATGCAGCACCCGCACGGTGCCGGCGTGTTGGGCCAACACGTCGGGCAAGCGCCGATAGGCCATCGGGCTTTCGTCGAGATCGGCGCCGATCAGCGTGACGCCGCGCTCGTTCAGCCATCGGTCCATCTCCTCGCGGGTGAACCGCCGCTTCGCCTCCTTGCGGCCATGCAAGCGGCCTGCGCCGTGCATGGTCGAGTAGAGCGAAGCCTTGGCCTCCGGACTGTCGACGCCTTCGAGGATCACGGCATCGTCGCCCATGGAGCCGCCGACAAATCCCTTTTGTCCAGGGAAAGCCGGCGTCGCGCCCTTGCGCACCACCCACAAATCCTTGCCGTCGTGGGTCTCACGCCAGGCGTAGTTGTGGTGGTTGTGCACGACCTCGGTCACGTTGCCGCCGATGATCTGGCGGACGCGCTCCACGACCCATTCACGGCCTGCATAGGCGTAGCGACCAGCGAGCTCCATCGCCGCGATGTAGCGGCGGCCGAGCTCGGAGTCTTCGTCAACGACAGCGGGGGGAACATGCATCCCGTCCTTGCCGCCGGCGGCCTTGAGGTAGCGCGTCGCAGAGTTATGGCCGAGGCCGCGGCTGCCGAAATGAACGCCGATCCAGACAAAGCCTTCCTCGTCGCGCAACAGGTCGACATAGTGGTTGCCCGACCCGACCGTTCCGAGCTGAGCTTCGGCCTTCTGGCGATAGGCTTCCATGTCGCTCTCGCGCCATGCGTCGCCGTCGTCAAAAAGCTCGTGCTCGGCACGTTTGGCGTTGGTCCGGCCGACGCCAAACGAGATCGTCTTGGCGACGTCGCGGATGATCGTCGGAATGGTTGCCGCGATGTCGTCGAAGCGCGTGTCGAGACGCGCGGCCATGTTGCCGCAGCCGATGTCGAAGCCGACGCCGGAGATGCTGATCTGCTTCTCATAGGCGATCACGCCGCCGACCGGCTGGGCGTAGCCCAGATGGCCGTCGCCGCAGATCACGCCGGCAACGACGTTGCCGACTGCCATGCAGTTGCGCATCTGTGCGATGGTCGCATCTTCATGCTCGCCGAAGACCTTGAGCGGCGCATTCTTGAAGCGCTCCTCCTGCGGACGCCCTCTCGCGTCCGCCTCATCAGCCTCGCGGGCGAGACGCTCCTTTACTGCGGCGTCGCGATAGAGGCACCAGGCGGGCTGCCCACGGCCTTCTCCGACGCGCGAATCCGGGTCGAGGCCGGCGGCGAGGCACAGCTCGCGCGCGCGGTCCTGGTAGGGGTCAGGTCGTCGCATGGCATTGCTCCCTGCTTCACATCCCGCGCGCACCATAGCCGGTCCACGCGGTTCATTTCCAAAATATGGGTGTACCCGGGCACGGTTTCCCGCGCCCGGGGTAGCTGGTTTTACAGATCAGTGCAGCGTCTGCTCGGACTCCGCGATCCACGCTACCACGGCCTCCGAGAAGCCGTCGACGCGGGTCCACGGGCCGTGGCCGACACCGTGCTGATACGAGGCCACGTTCACCATGGTGCCGCGCGCCTTGGGCTCGGGCACATGGTCGTGGCTCTGCTCGTCGGTGAAGACGATCAGGCGATCGCCCTGGCGGTCGATCTTCGAGACCGCCTTGCCGAGATAGGTCCCGCCATGCGGCTGCGAGTTGATGATCGCGTCCCGCAACGCGAAACCGGAGCGCGCGGGGATTTTCACGACTTCATTGCTGAAGGTGAAGATCTCCACCTCCTCGCAGATCTCGCGGGCCAGGATCGCCAGACCACACGCAGCCTCCGCGCGGGTCATCTCCGATTGCGCGGAGAGCCGCTCGTCCATCGAGCCCGACACGTCGATCAGGAGCCGGGTGCGGCCGGGCAGCCGTACATGGTCCTTGATCGACTTCAGCATCGCGGTTTCGAGCTCAGGCTCGAAATCCGGCGCATAGCGCGCCGCCGTGATAAAGCGGTAGGGCAGGATGCGATCCGTCCGCATCGCGTTGATCGCGTATGCAATCGTCCCGCGACGCACCTCCGCCTTCTGCATCAGGCGCAGGTTGCGGAGCAGTGCCATGCCGCCCAGCTTCTTCTCGGCGATCAGCCGCTCGAAGGTCTCGCGCTTGCTCTTTCCGGCCGAGAGCGAAACCTCCCAGGTGTCGGGGGAGGCGAGCTCGCCGTCGACGAGCTGCTTCCACACCTTCTCCTGCTCGGCGTCCTTCGGCTTGGCGTGCACCAGGAACAGCACGTCCTTGATGCGCACTGCGCCGTCGCGGTTGTACTTCGCGAGCTGATAGGCGTCGAACTTGGTCAACGCCCGCGCCAGGCCCTTCTTGACCTGCGCCGAGACGGGCTGACGCTTGCGCTGCTGCATCGGACCAAGCGCGTCCGCCCAGTAGATCGCAAGCAGCTCGGTCATCTCGTCGGGGCGCTGGATCACGCGGGCAAGCGTGTCGGCGACCAGAGCCCGGTGCTTCTCGTTGCGCGCCATTTCGCGAACAACGAGCAGCGGCGCGTGCCGCAGCTTCATCAACTGGCGCGCCTCGATCGCGAGCTCAGCGACGCGCGCAGGCGCGACCTTCGGCACGAGCGCCTTGATGCGATCGGCGATCGCAACACCGTCCTCATAGAACTGGTCTTCCCAAAGAAGGCAGTTCATCAGCGCGCGCTTCAACTCCATTTCGGGCGTGAAGCGTTGCGCCCGCGCGCCCTCATGCGTGAAGGCGCTGACGATCTTGTTGAGCCTGACCATGTTGGCCTCCTCTGGGTTGATGATGGAATGAAAAAGGGTGCCGGGGAACAAGCGAGGCTGTACTGCCCGTGTGGGCTTCCACATGCTCTACCACTGAGCTACGGACTCATCGTCCGGAAGGGCTTGAACCTTCGACCTTGCGATTACCGAAGTAACAGCGTTCTTCACCACCGGCGTTCAGGCACACGATCCGGGAACAGGCGATGGCTGAGATCCAGCCAGCGAAACTGGCCGGTAAGCGCTCTATCCACTGAGCTACCGGCGCATGAAGCGCCGGACGGGATTCGAACCCGCGACCTCTCGCGTGACAAGCGAAGTAACAGCGATCTTCACCACGGATCGTGTAAGAAGTTGGCGGGGAACGATCGATGCTGTTGCTGCCCGTTCGGGCGGTCGTTTCAAGACGAAGTAACAGGCATCTTCACCACCGCCTTGCCGCTGCTTTCGCAACGGCAATTGGAAGGGGTACGCTGGGGAACAGGCGATGTCGGTTTCAGTGACGTCAACACAGCTTCTCTCCTTGCGAAGAGATACTGCGCCGGGCCGATTGCGAACCTTCGCGAGGCCGCATCCCGGTGCGTGCGTCAAAGGCGGGCTTCGAACCCGCTTTTCTTATCGCGAAGTAGCCGAAATCTTCACCACCGGCGTCGGTTGAGCCGCGAAGAACGCGGCAAACCAAAATACAAACTATTCTAGCGCGGCGCTGTCGACGCGCCGCCGCTTGCGAACCCTTAAACTGAGGTTCGCTCTGCCATTGGTGTCCGGCTCATCGCCTCGTTCCCTCCGGCAGGCCCCGCGCGCTTGGGCACGCGCTTCTCAAGCGCGAGCCCCGGGATCCGGGTCTCCCGTTCCGGCATATCGCCGGGTAGTTCGGTCGGGCCGCGCGGCGGGCAACAAAAAACCCTCCGGAGCGGCTGGCTCGGGAGGGTCCGTGAGAAGCGGACTTTCGATTTCGCGTTCAGGCAAAATCGCTCCCAAGATAACTAATATCGACCGGGCGTGAACTGTCGGTCGGCCGCGTGCCGATCCACAGTTGGACTAATGTTTCGTAACAGAAGTGCATTGCTCGGTTCATGTCGTTTGCGCGAACGGAAGTGTTTGCGAGGGCGCGGGACATACGCCCGTGAGTCATGGATGTCAAGCGAGTCATCGCACTTCCCTTACGAAGCTGCAACAGCGCACTCGACCTCCTATCCCAACCCGGGTGAATCAACCTATTTCCTTTTTGCGCAGCTCCTGCAACTCTGCATAAGCCTTCTCCCTTTCCTCCTGAGACCCATCAGTAAGGCGCCTTGCGTAATCCTTCCAGGCTTGTGGTGTAACCATGACACGATCCAATATGCTGAAAGCGATCGAAGAACGTGTCAAGTTATCCTTTTCACTGCTAAGAGCGTCAAATAGTACAGAATCAACCGTCGGCATATTTGACACTTTCGCCAAATGTCGTGCAGCTCCTCTTCGAACGTCGTCACGCGTTGCATGGAGAAGCAAATCTTCTAGCAAACACACATAGCTAACGTCGCCAGTCGCTTCGCATAGGATCCCAGCTGCTTCTAACCGATAGCTTTCAGCCTCCATTAGTGTTACGGAGAGCTCAGCGGCAATTTGGGGAACACTCGCCTGTCCGTCCAACGCGTAGAGCGCCGCTGGTGCGCGATCATCGGTGCGCAACAGCGCGGTCAGTTCCTGTCGGACTTGGCCCCGTTCAGCGTCCGTAAGCCCACTGAAGTTAAGGCTGAACCCATCCAAGCGCTCACGCCCTTGCGCAGCCAGTTCTTTTTTGAAACGATCGTATGTTGCTGTCATTTTATGGTACTTTCCCACTAATATCATAGCCCATAACGTTTCCGGCAAGATCATAGTACGTAATCTTACCTCCTCGACCAGTTGTTTGGCCGAGTCGGAGAGCAGGCAATTCCGTATTTGCCCAAACATTACCGCCCCCTGGAAACTTGTCAGAGGCCTGGATGACTTTCACGTCTCCAGAAACAACCTTCGGCATATTGCTTTGGCGCCATCCTTTATGAGCGACCCCACGACGGGGCAAGATCTTCGGTCTGTTGCCAGAGCGAGGGATCATTCTCATGGTCGATGAGCCGGGTGGGCTTGCTTCCATCTCCGGGCGATTTGGGCGTGCCGGGGGCAAGCGCCTCCTCCGCCTGCCGGGCGGCGTCTTTGAGCTGCTGCTCGGCCTTTATGACGGCAGACGTCGCGTGAAATTTGTAGTCGCAGGAAGAACGACGTGGCAGAGTACTCAAGACGCGCCAGTTACGAACGAGGAGTGAAACTTGCCTACCACGATCTACGGCATCAAGAATTGCGACACCATGAAGAAGGCGCGGGCCTGGCTCGATGCGCACGGCGTCACTTACGAATTCCACGATTACAAGGTTGCTGGCGTGGAAAGAGACAAGCTCAAGCAATGGAGCAGCCAGCTTGGTTGGGAAACGCTGCTCAATCGCGCCGGCACGACGTTCAAGAAGCTGCCCGACGCCGACAAGGAGGGGCTCAACGAGAAAAAGGCGGTGGCGCTGATGTGCGCGCAGCCGTCGATGATCAAGCGGCCGGTGCTGGAGGTCGGCGGCAAGATTTTGGTCGGCTTCAAGCCGGAGGCCTATGCCGAGGAAGTTGGCGCCAGCACCAAGGCTCGCAAGGGCTGACGTTGCGTCCCTTGTGCGCGGGCGCGAAAGATATCCTCCGACTAAGGGAGTATAATTAACCCCCTTGGCGGGAGGTGCGGTCTGCTTAGCTTTCTGCCTTGCCTAATCCCAGTGACCTCCGGCATAGTCCACGGTTGGAGGCGGTTCTGAGACAGGCTCGAAGACCTGGAAGGCCGAACTATAAATACAGCCGCGTCGTGCGTGTGGAGGGGGAGACTTGTTTGCCTGCTGAGTTCATTCTTGAGACCCGGGGATTGACCAAGGATTTCGCAGGATTCTTCGCTGTCCGCGATGTCTCGCTCAAGGTCCGCCGTGGGAGCATTCATGCGTTGATCGGTCCGAACGGGGCCGGGAAGACGACGTGCTTCAACCTGCTGACGAAGTTTCTGCAGCCTTCCGCGGGTCAGATTCTTTATAATGGGCACGATATTACCGCGACGCGGCCCGCCGATGTGGCGCGCATGGGCTTGGTGCGCTCGTTCCAGATTTCGGCCGTATTTCCGCATCTCACGGCGCTGGAAAACGTGCGTGTTGCGCTGCAGCGTCAGCACGGCTCTTCGTTCGATTTCTGGCGCTCCAAGAGCGTGCTCAATCGCTTCAATCATCGTGCGCTGGAATTGCTTGATGATGTCGGCCTGAGCGAATTTGCCAACACGCAGGCGGGCGAAATGCCCTATGGGCGCAAGCGGGCGCTTGAAATCGCAACGACCGTGGCGCTCGATCCCGAAATGATGCTGCTCGACGAGCCGATGGCCGGCATGGGCCACGAGGACATCAAAATGATCGAGGCGCTGATCAAGCGCATCTCGGCCAAATACACCATATTGATGGTCGAACATAACTTAAGCGTAGTGGCCAATCTCTCCGACATCATCACCGTGTTGACGCGCGGACAGGTCCTCGCGCAGGGCAATTACGCCGATCTCTCCAAGGATGAACGCGTCAAGGAAGCTTATCTGGGGGCCGGTCATGCCTGATATTGTGATCGGCGCGGAGGCGACAAAGGTGAGGGCGCCGGGCGGCACCATTCTTCAGGTGCGAGACCTCGAGGCCTGGTACGGAGAGTCGCACATTCTGCACCAGATGAATTTCGACGTGAGAGCAGGCGAGGTCGTGACCTTGCTTGGGCGCAACGGCGCCGGCAAGACCACCACGCTGAAATCGATCATGGGGATGATCAGCAAACGCTCCGGCTCGGTGCGTTTCAATGAACGGGAGATCATTCGCGCGTCCTCCGACAAGATCGCGCGCATGGGCATCGCCATCTGTCCGGAGGAGCGTGGCATTTTCGCAAGCCTGGACGTGCGGGAAAACCTGTTGTTGCCGCCGACGGTGCGTGCAGGGGGAATGCCGCTCGACCAGATTTTCGAACTTTTTCCGAACCTGCGGGCACGCCTCACCAGCCAGGGTACCAAGCTCTCCGGTGGCGAGCAGCAGATGCTTGCGATTGCCAGGATACTGCGTACTGGCGCAAGCCTCCTGATGCTGGACGAGCCGACCGAGGGGCTTGCGCCTGTCATCATCCAACAGATCGGCCACACCATCGCGCGGCTGAAAGCGGAGGGCTTTACCATCCTGCTCGTCGAACAGAACTTCCGCTTCGCGTCGACTGTTGCGGACCGGTACTATGTCGTCGAGCACGGCAAGATCATCGATGGGTTTTCCAACGCTGAGCTACCGGCCAATGCTGACAAGCTACACGCCTATCTTGGCGTCTAGAGTGTGATCCGCAAAAGTGGAAACAAGTTTTGCGATTGCGACAAACGCCGGGCGCGCTTGCGCGGAGATCCGCTCCAACAATAACTTAAAGCGCGAGGAGAAATTATCGCGCTTTGGAACCACAAACGGGGAACTCAAAGAAGGGAAGGTTATATGAAAAACAAGTTGATTGCGTCGTTTCTGCTCGGCTCAGCGCTGACGCTGGCGGCTGCGGGAATGGCGGCTGCGCAGGACAAGGTTGTGAAGATTGGTGCGCTGTCCGATCAGTCTGGTCTCTATGCTGATCTTGCCGGTCCCGGCTCCACGCTGGCCGCGCAGATGGCGGCGGAGGATTCCGGTCTCGTCGCCAAGGGTTGGAAGATCGATGTCATTTCCGGCGATCACCAGCACAAGCCCGACGTAGGCGCGACGATGGCGCGGCGATGGTTTGATGTCGACAAGGTCGATATCATCGTCGACGTGCCGAATTCCGGCGTGGCGCTTGCCGTTAATAACGTCGTGAAGGAAAAGAACGGCGTCTACATCAATTCGGGCGCGGGTGCCTCGGAGCTGACGAATGCGCAGTGCACTCCCAACACCGTGCATTGGACTTACGATACGTACATGCTTTCCCACGCCACCGGCCAGGCTCTGGTGAAGGCCGGCGGCGATACCTGGTTTTTCCTGACCGCGGACTATGCCTTCGGCGCGGCACTGGAGCGTGACACATCGGCGGTTGTCGAGGCCAATGGTGGCAAGGTGCTCGGTCACGTCAGGCATCCGCTTAACACGTCGGATTTCTCGTCCTTCCTGCTGCAGGCGCAATCGTCCAAGGCCAAGGTCATCGGGCTTGCCAACGCCGGTGGCGATACCTCCAATTCGGCCAAGCAGGCAGCCGAGTTTGGCATCACCCAGTCAGGCCAGAAGCTTGCCGCGCTGCTTCTGTTCATCACCGACGTCAAGGCGATGGGACTCGATATCGCGCAGGGGCTCAACTTCACAGAGACCTTCTACTGGGACATGAATGACAAGACCCGTGCGTTTTCGAAACGCTATTCCGAACGGATGAAGAACGGCGCACCGCCGACTATGGTCCAGGCTGGCGTTTATGCGGGCGTGCGGCATTACTTGAAGGCGTTGGAAGCGCTGGGCGGCAATCCGCATGACGGTGCGAAGGTTGTGGAAAAGATGAAGTCGATGCCGACCGAGGACGATCTGTTCGGTAAGGGCGAGATCCAGCCCAACGGCCGTGCCATCCACGACGCCTATCTCTTTGAGGTGAAGAAGCCCTCGGAATCCAAGGGGCCGTGGGACTTCTACAAGCTGGTTGCGACCGTGCCGGGCGAGCAGGCTTTCATGCCGCTGTCGGAAAGCACGTGTGCGTTGTTAAAGAAGTAACGTGACGGCGCGCCGGTGGTATCTACGCCGGCGGGCCGCTCTGAGGAACGCCAAATAGTCAGGGTGAGGAATCGATGCTGGCATGCTTTGAACACTTTTCGACGCAAGCTCTCTATTCGCAGCTTTTGTTGGGACTGATCAACGGCTCGTTCTACGCGCTGCTCAGCCTTGGGCTTGCCGTGATCTTCGGCATGCTCAACATCATCAATTTCGCCCATGGCGCACTTTATATGATGGGCGCTTTCTGTGCCTATTTTCTGCTGAACCTTGCGGGCCTCAGCTATTGGTGGGCGTTGGTGATCGCACCGATTGTGGTCGGGATTTTCGGTATGATCCTGGAACGGACCTTGTTGAGACGGTTGGCCGGCCTCGACCATATCTACGGATTGCTCCTGACCTTCGGGCTCGCGCTGATCATACAAGGCGTCTTCCAGACCTATTTCGGGTCATCAGGCCTGCCTTACGCAATTCCTGATGCGCTGGTCGGCAGCAAGAATCTCGGCTTCATGTTCTTGCCCTACTATCGCGGGTGGGTGGTCGTGTTCTCGCTGGTGGTTTGCCTCGCCACCTGGTTCCTGATCGAGAAGACGCGGCTTGGCGCTTACCTGCGGGCAGCAACCGAAAATCCAACACTGGTGCGCGCCTTCGGTATCAACGTGCCACGGATGGTCACGCTGACCTATGGCCTCGGCGTCGGACTTGCGGCTCTGGCCGGCGTACTGTCGGCACCGATCAATCAGGTGCGGCCGCTGATGGGCGCAGATCTCATTATCGTGGTGTTCGCGGTGGTGGTAATTGGCGGCATGGGATCGATCATGGGCTCGATTCTCACCGGTTTCGCGCTCGGCGTGATCGAGGGCATGACCAAATTTTGTTATGCCGAAGCCTCCAACACAGTCGTGTACGTGCTGATGGTGCTGGTGCTGCTGGTCAAGCCAACCGGATTGACAGGAAAGGCGGCCTGACATGACCGTACTCTCCGGCAACGCCATTTCGCCGGCATCACGCGCGATGCGCGACGAGAGCTTCGCCTTTGTCGTAATGGCAGGGCTGCTCGCTATTGTGCCCATGACCGGCCTCTATTCTTACTTTGTGATGCAAGCCATGTGCTTCGCGCTGCTGGCCTGCGCCTTCAATCTGCTGGTCGGTTATGGTGGCCTGCTATCGTTCGGCCACGCGATGTTCTTAAGCACCGCCAGCTATTGCTGTGCGCATGCACTGAAGGTCTGGGCGCTGCCGCCGGAACTCGGCATAATTGTTGGCACTGTGGCGGCCTTTGGCCTTTCAGTCGTAACTGGCTACCTCTCGATCCGCCGCCAAGGCATCTACTTCTCAATGATCACACTGGCACTGGCGCAGCTTGTGTATTTCGTTTTTCTGCGGGCTCCCTTCACCCACGGCGAGGACGGCATCCAAGGTATCCCGCTAGGCTTCCTGTTCGGGATCTTTGATCTTTCCCGGCCGACCGTGCTGTACTATGTCGTGTTACTCGGCTTCCTCGGTGGCTTCCTGCTGATCTACCGCATCATCAATTCGCCGTTCGGCGAGGTGCTGAAGTCGATCCGCGAGAACGAGCCGCGCGCGATTTCGCTAGGCTACCGCACCGATCAGTACAAGCTTCTGGCCTTCATCCTGTCGGGTACACTGGCCGGTTTTGCCGGCGCGCTGAAAGTGTTCGTGGCGGGGAACGCCTCGCTCTCCGATGCGGAGTGGACAATGTCGGGTGAAATCGTGCTGATGACCCTGATCGGCGGTCTCGGCACCACCTTTGGCCCCGTGGTCGGGGCCTTCGTAATCGTTGCCATGCGGGATTACCTGTCCGGCTTCGGCCAGTGGGTGGCGGTGATCCAGGGCGCGATTTTCGTGATCTGCGTGCTCACCTTCCGCCGCGGCGTTATCGGTGAAATCGCGCATTACTTCCGGAGATCGCTGTAAGATATTGATTTAAAACGAATTATTGCGATGCGTGAAAATGGTGGATGATCCGACTCCGGTGCCCTGGGGTGGCGCGCGCGCACAGAAAATGGTCTATGACTGGTTTGTGATAGTCCTTCCGGATCGGCCAATCTCAAACCGGTAGTCAGTCTTATGATGCGATGGTTTCGCGCGCTTCTTCCCAAGGAAGAACGTTTTTTTGATTTATTCGACCGCCACGCCCAGACGGTGGTCAAAGGCGCCCTGGCGCTGCAGGAGATGCTGAACGCCAGCGGCGAGGATATCCCGGTCCATTGCCAGCGCGTCAGTCAATTCGAGAATGACGCCGACAACATCACTCGCGAAGTGCTGACCGCCGTGCGTCGCACTTTTATTACTCCGTTTGATCGTAGCGACATCAAGAACTTGATCGCGTCGATGGACGACGCTATCGACCAGATGCAACAGACCGCCAAGGCCGTGATGCTGTTTGAGGTCCACACCTTTGAGCCGCCCATGCGCGAGATGGGCGAGCTTCTGGTTGAATGCGCCAATCTGGTCGGGCGGGCACTGCCGCTGTTGCAGGCGATCGGTCCGAATGTCGGGATGCTGACCGCAATCACGGAAGAGGTCACCAAGCTTGAGGGACGCGTGGACGATCTGCACGACATCGGACTGAAGGAGCTCTTTCTGAAACACCGTGGCGGGAATGCGATGGACTTCATTGTCGGTGTCGAGATCTATGACCACCTCGAAAAGGTCGCCGACCGCTTCGATGACGTGGCGAACGAGATCAACAGCATCGTGATCGAACAGGTCTAGGCGGGGGCCGCGCCGTGGATGTCGTGGTGGGTCTTCCCGTCCTTGTCGGATTGATCGCAGTTGCGTTGCTGTTCGACTTTCTCAATGGGCTGCACGACGCAGCCAATTCGATCGCGACCATCGTCTCGACACGTGTGCTGCGACCACAATTTGCGGTGTTCTGGGCCGCGTTCTTTAACTTCGTTGCTTTTCTGGTGTTCGGCCTGCACGTCGCCCAGACCATCGGCACCGGTATCATTGATCCTTCGATCGTGGACGCCCAGGTGATCTTTGCCGCCCTTGTCGGTGCCATCGTCTGGAATATCGTCACCTGGGCTTTCGGCATTCCGTCATCGTCGTCGCATGCGCTGATCGGTGGCCTGGTTGGGGGCGGGATGGCGAAAGCTGGAATTTCAGCGGCGGTTTGGACCGGATTGTCAAAGACGGTTGCGGCGATCGTGCTATCCCCACTGGTCGGTTTCCTGCTTGCGATGGTGCTGGTCGTGATCGTGTCCTGGGCTTCGGCCCGCTCCACACCCTTTGCCGTCGACCGCGCTTTCCGGATCCTTCAATTTGCCTCCGCCTCGCTCTATTCCCTCGGGCACGGCGGGAATGACGCCCAGAAGACGATGGGCATCATTGCGGTCCTGCTGTATTCGCACGGTCATCTCGGTGGCGAATTCTCAGTGCCCTTCTGGGTGGTGCTGTCCTGTCAGGCAGCGATGGCACTGGGCACGCTGATGGGTGGCTGGCGGATCGTTCGCACCATGGGCTTGCGCATCACCAAGCTGACGCCGATGCAAGGATTTTGCGCGGAGACCGGCGGGGCGATTACCCTGTTCATGGCGACCTTCCTCGGGGTTCCCGTTTCGACCACCCACACCATCACGGGCGCGATTGTCGGAGTCGGCGCCGCCCGTCGGGTCTCGGCCGTGCGCTGGAACGTGGCAAGCTCGATTGTCTACGCCTGGGTGATCACGATTCCCGCCGCGGCGATCGTTGCCGCGGTCACCTACTGGATAGTCCAGATCCTGAAGCCATAGCCAATGGGGCTGGCCATGGCACTCTGCAAGCACCATATGCCCCTTGATCAGCCCCGTTTTCCCTGCCAAACGCTCCCGCATGTCCGACATCGCCCTCGCAGCCGAATCTCCGGCCCGCTCCCTGCTTGCCGCTGAAGTGGCGCGGCGGCGGACCTTCGCCATCATTTCTCACCCCGACGCCGGCAAGACCACGCTGACGGAGAAGCTGTTGCTGTTCGGGGGGGCCATCAATCTGGCCGGACAGGTGAAGGCCAAGGGTGAGCGGCGTAACACGCGCTCGGACTGGATGAAGATCGAGCGCGAACGCGGCATTTCAGTTGTCACCTCGGTGATGACGTTCGAGTTCGAGGGGCTGGTGTTCAACCTCCTGGACACGCCGGGCCACGAGGACTTTTCCGAGGATACGTATCGCACGCTGACGGCAGTCGACTCCGCCGTGATGGTGATCGACGCCGCCAAGGGCATCGAGGCGCGCACGCGAAAACTGTTCGAGGTCTGCCGTCTGCGTGACATCCCGATCATCACCTTCATCAACAAGATGGACCGTGAGAGCCGCGATACGTTCGAGCTCTTGGACGAGATCGAAAAGACGCTGGCGCTCGATACCACACCGATGACCTGGCCGGTCGGGCGCGGGCGTGACTTCCTCGGCACCTATGACGTGATCAATGGCGGCGTGCGCCTGCTCGAAGGCGGTGGCGCGAAGACGGGTGCAGCACAGCAGATCGAGATTGCCGAGCTCGCCAAGTTCAATGCCAACCTCGACGTCGCCGCGGTGAAGGATGAACTCGAACTTATCACTGAAGCCTGCAAGCCGTTCGAGCTGGACGCCTTTCGCGAAGGCCATCTGACGCCGGTTTATTTCGGCAGTGCGTTGCGCAACTTCGGTGTCGGCGATCTCCTGGAGGGATTGGGCAAGTTCGCGCCCGCGCCGCGGGCGCAGGAGAGCGACCAGCGCAAGATCGAGGCCGCCGAGCCGCGCATGAGCGCTTTCGTGTTCAAGATCCAGGCAAACATGGACCCGAACCACCGCGACCGCATCGCCTTTGCACGCCTGTGCTCGGGAAAACTCAGCCGCGGCATGAAGGCCAAGCTGGTGCGGACCGGCAAGAGCCTGCCGCTGTCGAGCCCGCAATTTTTCTTTGCGCAGGACCGGTCGGTTGCAGATGAAGCCTTTGCAGGCGATGTCGTGGGCATTCCCAACCATGGCACTCTGCGGATCGGCGACACGCTCACCGAAGGCGAGGATTTCACCTTTGTCGGCGTGCCGAGCTTTGCTCCGGAAATTGTCCGCCGCGTGCGGCTTACCGATGCGATGAAGGCCAAGAAGCTGAAGGAGGCTCTGCAACAGATGTCGGAAGAGGGCGTGGTGCAGGTGTTTCGCCCACGGGACGGCGCGCCGGCCCTGGTTGGCGTGGTCGGTCCGTTGCAGCTTGATGTCCTGAAAGCGCGGCTTGCGGCGGAATACGCGCTGCCGGTTGAGTTCGAGGTGAGCGAATTCCAGCTGGCGCGCTGGATTTCCTCCGACGATGGCAAGAAGCTCGATGCCTTCATCGCCGCCAACACGTCGAGCATTGCCGACGATGTGGACGGCGATCCCGTGTACCTTGCGAGGAACGAGTTCTATCTCGGCTACACCAGGGAGCGTGCCGAGGGTATCGAGTTCGGGAGCGTCAAGGACGTAAAGCGAAGGGGGTAGGTGCTTCTTCAGCGCCTACACTGGCTTGCCGATATACGGCATTGACGCAGTGAGTCCGCCGTCGACCGGAAATGCCTGACCATTCACATATGATGCCTCGTCACTCGCCAGAAAGAGCCCCATCGTTGCGAGTTCATGTGGCTGGCCGGCCCGTTTCAGCGGATTGAGCTGGCCTACCTTATCGGTGGCGCCGCGCTCCTTGGCGCGATCGAAGATCGGTTTCGTCATACCGGTCTCAATCAGGCCGGGACAGACCGCATTGATGCGCACACCGGTGCCCGAGAGGGAGTAGGCCGTCGTCTGCACGAGGCTGATGATGCCGGCCTTGCTCGCGGCGTAAGGGTGGCCACTGGCGCCAGCCTTCAGTCCCGCAACTGACGCGGTGCAGATGATTGAACCGGATTGCTGGACCATGTGCGGAATTGCGTATTTTACCGCCAGGAACGTGCCGATCAGATTGACGCGGAGGATTTCCTGCCAGTGCTCCACGGTCTGTTCGGCGAGCGGCAGCAGTCCGCCGCTGATGCCGGCATTGGCCCAGATCACGTCAAGCTTGCCGTGCGCCTTCACCGCCTTGTCGATGAAGGCGGCAACGTCCTGCTCTGAGCCGGCATCGGCCATCACGGCTTCGGCCGCGCCGCCAGCCTTTCTGATCTCCTCGACCGTTTCCTTGACGCTTTCAGCGCGATCAACCGCGATGAGGTCAGCTCCTTCCTTGGTGAACAGCAGCGAGGCTGCGCGGCCGATGCCGCTTCCTGCGCCGGTGATGATGACGGACTTGCCTTGCAGGCGGCCCATGCGCTTCTCCTCTTCGGCTCTCGCCCGACGCTTGGCGGGCGGCGGAATTTCAAACAAGATCTCAAACTCAGTGAAGGCTTGAGACGCGTTCGCTACTGACGTACAGCGACATCAGACAGGACGGAAGGGGGGTCGATTGTCCAATCCCGACAAACCGACGACGGTGGTGACGACACGGTGGTGGTGGATCCGCCACGCGCCGGTGCGCGATGATGGCGGCAACATCTACGGCCAGAAGGACATCGCCTGCGACACCAGCGACCGCGCCGTGTTCGAGGCGGTCGCCAGGATTTTGCCGCGCAAAGCGGTGTGGTTTGCCAGCAGCCTGATGCGGACGCATCAGACCGCCGAGGCGATCTGGGCGGCTGGTTTCCCGAAGCCTGCTGACATGACGCGGGAGGCGGACTTCGCCGAACAGAATCTCGGCCGATGGCAGGGGATGAATCGCGCCGTGTTCCTGGCCAGCCGGCCGGTCGGAAGCAGTTGGTTTGCCGACATCAGCGAGCCTGCGCCTGATGGCGAGAGTTTCATGGATCTCTACAATCGCGTGTGCCGGACGATCGAGCGCATCAACATTGAGCAGGCGGGACAAGACGTGATCGCGGTTGGCCATGGCGGCACGATCAAAGCGGCGCTGGGTCTTGCGCTTGGCGGCGAACCGGACAAGGGACTGGCGTTTGATATCGACAATTGCTCGGTCACCCGTCTCGATCATTTCGCGAACCAAGACACTGTGAACCCAGGCGCGGATTCCGGGCACTGGCGGCTGCCGATGGTGAACCAGCAGCCATGGATCGCGGATGCCGCGCATAAGGCGATGCATCAGCTGGCAGGACTGGAAGTCGCCAAGCTTGCGTGAGCTGATTGGGCCTGGAGATTGCACAATCGCGCACGCTACATAAGCAAGAATCGAATTGAGTCTGCAAACCTGGAGGGAAACATGAGCTTGTTCGACATGACCGGAAAAGTTGCTGTCATCACCGGTTCGACACGCGGCATCGGACGTGCCATTGCCGAGCGCATGGCCGAGCATGGCGCCAAGGTGGTGATCTCCTCGCGCAAGGCTGACGTCTGCGATCACGTGGCGAAAGAGATCAACGGCAAGTTTGGCAAGGGCACCGCTGTTGCGATCCCGGCGAACATCTCCTCGAAGGAAAACCTGCAGAACCTTGTCGACGATAGTAACAGCGCGTTCGGGAAGATCGATGTGCTGGTCTGCAACGCTGCTTCGAACCCGTATTACGGTCCGCTCGCCGGCATCTCCGATGATCAGTTCCGCAAGATCCTCGAGAACAACATCGTCTCCAACAATTGGCTGATCAGCATGGTAGTGCCGCAGATGATCGAGCGCAAAGACGGCTCGATCATCATCGTTTCCTCGATCGGCGGTTTGAAGGGATCGACCATCCTCGGCGCCTACGCCATCTCGAAGGCCGCCGACATGCAGCTCGCGCGCAATCTCGCCTGCGAGTACGGTCCTCACAATATTCGCGTGAACTGCATCGCGCCCGGCGTGATCAAGACCGACTTCGCGAAGGCTTTGTGGGACAATCCGGAGAACCTCAAGGCCGCGACCGCGCGCTCACCACTATTGCGCATCGGCAATCCCGACGAGATCGCGGGCGCCGCCGTGTTCCTGGGCTCAAAGGCCGGCGAGTTCATGACCGGCCAGACCATGGTGATCGACGGTGGTGCAACGATCAGTTGACGTGCAAGAGCGTGATCCGCAAAGGTGGGAATCGGTTTTGGGAGAAGATGCCCTATAGTCTCATGGCAATTGCAGGACTCTGGTGCTTTCGTCTCCGAATGTCTGCAAGAACGTGCGGCAGATTGATCGGTCATCCGGAGACGGGACGCTCAAGCCGATTCATTGGTCATTCCGGAGCCCGATCGCGCGAGCCCGGAATGACAAGAGTGAACCAGCCTTCGCGGTCACTTCTTGACCAGCGGACATTCGCTTTCGGAAAGGGGACGGAATGCGTCCTCTGCCGGGATCGTTGCCACGACGTTCATCAGATCCCACGGGCTTTTTGATTCCGAAGGCTTCTTGGCCTGCAAGAGATACATGTCCCGCATCATGCGCCCATCTTCGCGGATGGTGCCGTTCCTGGTCATGAAATCGTTGACAGGAATCTTCCTCATCTGAGCGGCCACTTGCTGGGCTTCGTCGGAGCCAGCCGCCTTCACGGCTTTCAGATAGTGCGTCGCCGCGCTGTAGATACCCGCCTGGAACATCGTCGGGGGCTTACCACCATGTCGCTCGGCGAAACGCTTCGAGAAGGTGCGGGTCTCGTCGTTCTGATCCCAATAGAAGGCTTCGGTGAACAACAGTCCCTGGGCTGCCTCAAGGCCAATGCTCTTGATGTCGGTGATGAGTACCAGCAAGCCAGCCAGTTTTTGATCTCCGGCTGTGATTCCGAATTCAGACGCGGCTTTGATCGAGTTGACCGTATCGGCTCCGGCATTGGCAAGACCGATCACCTGGGCCTTCGACGATTGGGCCTGAAGGAGGAAGGACGAGAAATCTGATGAGTTCAGCGGCGCCCTGACGCTGCCAAGCACTTTTCCTCCGTTGTCCTTCACGATCGCAGACGTGTCGGATTCCAGCGCGTGGCCAAATGCGTAGTCCGCTGTCAAGAAGAACCAGCTATCCGCACCACCCTGCTTCATCATCGCGGTCGCGGTGCCCTTGGCCAATGCGTAGGTGTCGTAGACCCAGTGGAAACCGATCGGCGAGCAGGCTTTGCCGGTGAGCACGGTAGAGCCTGCAGATGTCGTGATTGAGATTCTGTTCTTCTCCTGGGCGATGCCTTGAACCGCGATCGCGGCCCCTGAATGCCCGAGACCCAGGATCGCATCCACCTTATCGACTTCATACCAACGGCGCGCAATTGCACTTGCAACGTCTGCCTTGTTCTGGAGATCGGCGGAAAGGACCTCAATTGGCTTGCCGTTGACGGTGCCGCCGAAATCTTCCACGGCCATCTTGACGGCGACGACGTCGCCGGGCCCTTGAATGTCCGCATACGGGCCGGACATGTCGTCCATTACCCCGATCCTGACCACGTCGTCCGAGATTTGGCCTTGTTGGGCTTGGGCACCCGCCATGAAGCCGAGAAGCAAATTTGCGACGATTGCCGCGGTGAAAACTCTGCGCATGCTGACCTCCCTGGTTGTTTCCAAACCACTCAGCAACTTGGATGCCAACCGTCGTTTTGCGCCTGGTTCCCAGGGAATCGATGCATTTCGGCTGTTACAGCTGACCTCGCTGAGAACATGTGTCCTTGAAACGAACATCCGCCGGTACTGAAATTGAAGCTCACTCGTCATTCGCCCGTGTGCGACCGCATCAATGATGCTGGTGTGGCGTCTCGCAATTGCGAGACATAAGCCACACTAGCATTTTGATTTTGCTAGTGTCGTTTCGTCTCCGAATAACCCTACGAACGCGCGGCAAAATTGCACGGCGACTAAGTCACGGTGTGAACGGGCTGTGGCGAGGCAGTACACCATCTACGCTCGTTCCCCGTGCTGCGCCCGGCTCGCGAAAGTCGACAGAACCATCAAGAGATAAACGAACCCACTGATCGCACAAGATTCCTGCGGAGCCGTTCGCCGCGGGCACTCGGTCCGCGTCTTTGGCCGTCGCTATGCTGGCGCTCCTCACGGGTGTGTTTCTTTATGAAGGGCATGGAAGGTCCCTGCCTTACGCGGCCGTCTGACTGTCGAGCCACGTAGCCAGAAACTCGATTGTACGACTTTACATCTTTCTGGTTTTCAACATTTCAGTTTCTGCCAATTCAGATAGATAGGGGCACGCCCCTCAGCCAATTCCTGCTCCGAGTAAAATTCCTATGTCTTCCACTTCTGATAAGATGTCGCCTTTCAAGGCGACGCAATTGCGACCGATTCCGATGCTGATCTTCGGATCGCGTTGGCTCCAGTTGCCGCTCTATGTCGGCCTCATCGTTGCCCAGGCCATATATGT